>Ga0105098_10000172_pt1 | contig 20474 bp, 25 predicted proteins | sample PPLLak21cMay2015_FD_79137 | JGI IMG/M metagenome (GOLD analysis project Ga0105098, IMG submission 79137) | Freshwater sediment microbial communities from Prairie Pothole Lake near Jamestown, North Dakota, USA - PPLs Lake P7 Core (1) Depth... | ecosystem: Environmental > Aquatic > Freshwater >... | reverse complement strand
CGGGCATGCTCAGGGATATCGGCCGTGAATCTCTCGTGATCCTGTACGCCCCATCCATCGACCGCTCATTCTCTGTGCTGATGCGGCAGGCTGATCGGATCATCGAGATCGCGCCGGCCGACGACCTGGCCGGAACGATACTGCATCGCAGCTCCTATTCGCATCGTTACCGGGAAAACCTCCCGTACGCGCAGCGGACTCTGGAGGTGTCATAATGGGAAGGAGTTTCGAGAGTGTCCGCCAGGGTGTAAATACAATCGCCGGCCGCTGGGGCCGGTCATCACGGGCCCTGAAAAAGGAAGACCAGCAGTACGGCAGCAGACTGGTGGAACTTGCAAAGATGCACTCGAGCGAAGCGTTCATCGGCTGCGATGATCCACTCGAAGCTGTGGTCTTCTCAGTCCTCGTAGAGATGATGAAACGCCAGGAAAGGATCGAATCGCACCTGAAGGAAGACGGGGATCACTGACCGGGATAGACAGGCTGATACCTGAACAAAAAGAATCCTTTTCGCTCTCACGGGAAGATGTCAGATACAAAAGAAACCTTTTCGTTGACCAGTTCTTCTTTTTTCGGTCACGGAACAGTGCTTCAAAATTTGTTTCAAAATCTGATGATGAGAAATAATTCTATACAATTTCCCTTTCAATATACAGGATGGATAATTTTTGTCTTGAGATTCATACGAAGAGAGAGGGGTACTTCGTAGTGTTTTATTTTGACAAAGATTGGAATGGATTCTTCAAGCGACAGGAACATCTGGCCGGAAATCATCGAAAATGTATTGAACATGCAGGTGCAGCATATAAAAATGCAATAATATATGATGATGCCTATCGAATAACAAAAACCGATAAAAAAATCCCCGATTTGATTGGCGGAGATCCGGTGATACACCATGGGATTCAAAGAGTGGCTTTTTAGGAAGAAAAATGATATCCCAAAGAATATTCAGAACAAACCAGTACGGCATCAGGTCTCAAATGAAGTAATAGACGGGCCTTTTGAACTATATTGCGGTGACCGTACCAATTTAGGTGTACCAGATGAGATATTTTATAAACTCGACGATCCCGGCAACCTGTTAAGTCTTTCCGGAACTTTGATGTTTTATCATAAAAAAATACGGACGTGTGAAGGACCATGGTATATTCATTACAATTATAAAGGGTCAAGATACCGGAATAAAATTGTCCTTCAGGCAGTTGAAGGTGGTTTGATCAGATTTGTTTCGCAGGAATTACAAAATGATGCGCTATCGGACTATTTCTTCCGTCTCAAGTGAGATTGTATGAGAACGGGATAATTTACCTGATCCCTCTGAAAGCGGAGACCTGTCTGCGCCATGCAAATTTCAATAGAACCGGCAATCGGATAATGAGGATCCGACAATCCGCCAAGTCCAGAGACCCAGAGGATTTTTCTCTCCCAGTTGGTTGCGAATGTGGGATCATTTTTTCCGGGGAGTATCTGAAAAAATGGGATCCAGGCAGTTGAACAGGTCAGCTCATCAGGTATATGAGACCGGCGAATACGGGATTCGGTTGGGCGACAGGTTGCCCTTTCGATTATCCGGATTTACGATCTGCCGGCTTTGAATCTCCGCCAGCTTTGCGGGCTGTATTAAACAGATTTTTATCCGGCTCTCCGTGTTCGTGACGGTGTATCAACTGTTTCATCTCTTCACGGGCCTTCTGTTTATCCCTGAATCCGGTGAACAGGATCCTGATATCGTCGATATCATCCTTGAGATATGCTGCTTCGTAATATTCGATGAGCACGATCTGGCCGCCAGGTCCGAAATGGTGTTCTTCACTCTTCCCGGTCAGGTACCGCTCCCTTTGCTCCTTTGTCGGGGCACCGTATTTGTCTGTATAACGGAAAATGCCCATTTTATCACCGGCTATTATTGCTGTTGTTGTTTGTGAAGATAAATTACCGCACATGGATGGCAGTCATCGGGTTGGATTGTTGAGTCTCCAATGTCATGCATTATTTTAGCCGGTAATAAACAAATCAGGCGTGATTTTCTCTCTTTATAAGGAATAATTTCCAGAACCGGGAATGCCTCACGTTTTCCTATTTAAAATATTCGCACGGCGTTTTCCTCTTGCAAAAACTGTTGCACTATTATTGTGCATATTGATATAAATTGATAAAAATCAGTGAGTTCTGTCGCGGAAGATTGAGGGAGTGGATCCGTGGCGGGAAGAGAACTATGGAAGCACTTGGAATGAACAATGCCAGAATGGAATCAGAGTATCTTGTCAGGCAGGCTCAGGAAAGAGCAATGGCAGGAGACCATTTTACAGCCGTAAGTTACCTTAAACAGGCACTCGATACGTATTCGAAGAATGCCCATGCACTTACATTACTGGGAAATTGCCAGGATTGCCTCGATAATGCCAGACATGCGATCGAATCCTATGACAAAGCACTTCAGATTGATCCTGACAATGCAGAGACCTGGTTTAACAAAGGGATGAGCCTGAAGAAAATCGGGCAGATCAACGAAGCAGCACAGTGCTTTGAAAAATGTATGGACCTGAACTTCAGATAAGATCAATTTACAATTTTCAACTTTTGGATTTGTTATCCTGTAACTATTTTATGGATCTGCCGGTATCCTCAGGGATGAGTCCGTGAACTGGTAACCTGCCCTGAAAATGGATGGCCTGAGAATAAAAGAATTCGAGGATTGCTGGAGCCAGAACAGCAGAACTTTGCTGCGCGGAGATTCATCAGGTTAAAAAGGATCGATATGCCTCACCGGTCGCTTGTGCATTCTGCAACAATACCATGTGCAATGTTATTCCCAGCTACCAGACATTGCCCTCCAACAGCGGCAGGATTATATTATCGGATTCCAGAATTTCCATACTTATCCAAAGCCTGGATTTCTGCCCGAACTACCGGGCCGGTGCTGATCTGTAATGAAGGACTGCGAGAACATCATGCCAGAAATTGTCCGGATCTCAACCCGCGGGATGGTCGCGCTTATTGCCATCCTCCTTTTCTTTTCCGGGGCTGTTGTATCAGGGCAGACGCAGGCATACCTGGGGGATGTCGTGACATTGTCGGGATACTCATATACCGGCAACACCGTCTATCTCTTCCTGACCGGACCAAACCTCCCGCCAAATGGCGTAGCGCTGGACAACATCAACCGCCACGCAGACCAGGGTGGAGCAACCCAGGCAGATGTAGACGGGAACGGTCATTGGGTTTACCTGTGGAATACCGGGGCGCCTGGGCTCGATCCCGGCAGCTATACTGTCTGGGTCGCCGACGGCCCGGCTGACGTCTCCAGCCTTTCGACGGTTGGTTACCGCACCATCTCCATTATCCTTTCGGAATCCTTCATCACTGCAGGGATCAGCGGGGGGTCCGGCCAGCCTCCTGAGCCGGTCGAGGCAGGTTCAATGAACCTCAGTTCAATTCCGGATGGGACGTCCGTTGTTGTCAACAATATGTATAAGGGAATGACTCCGCTGATCGTCAGCGGTCTCAAGCCTGGTACCTATAATGTAACCTTCACCCATTTCGGATACGCGGGATTGTCAACACCCGTTACCGTGCAGGCCGGGAGCGTGTCTGAAGTCAACGCGACCCTCGTCATGCTGACCGGGTCTCTTTTTGTCAATACGACGCCAGCAAGTGCCCGGTTCACGCTTGACGCTTCAACAGCAGGTATATCGCCAGCAACGCTCCCGAATCTCACTCCCGGCAACCACACTTTCAGCGTGGCAAAAGATGGATTTGTCACGCAAAATCTGACGGTCCTGGTAACCGCTGATCAGATGGCGACCGTGGATGTCGTGCTGGTCCCTGCCGGAAGCGGGACAAGGGTAGCCGGGTTCATTCCTTCAACCGTAGCTACCGGTGTGCTGGTGGCACTGCTGTTTGCCGTAAAAAGTTCACGGAAATAAGAGAACACCACCTGTTGATCTGACCCTGAAGTTTCACGACCTTTGGTGTCGCCCAGATGCGGGTCACTTCCACAGGACACAGGCTCGCAATTGTGATTCATTGGGACAATCAAACACAATCTTTTTTAATTCCTGATGGGAAGAAAAGAAATAATTAAAAATTCCGGGATTCTACGGAGTCCTCCTCATCCTATAAGAATCCGAAAGATTCTGGAGTAAAAATGACCGTCCTTCTTAAAACAGTCAGAGAAAAGTCACCATTAACACTGTACCTGGTTATTTCACTGCTGGTAATCCCGGCCCTGCTGATCAGCCCGGTTGCCGCACATCCGCCTTCTGCCCTTAACCTGACGTATACCTCTCCAACGAGCGAGTTGTCCGTCACTATCACCCATGCTGTCCGCGATCCTGCTGATCACTATATTGACATTGTCGAGGTGCGTTCAGGGGCTGCGATACTTATTTTAGCGAACTATACAAGCCAGCCAACGGCGGGGACATTTACCTACCTTTATACCGTCCCGGCAAAAAGCGGGGACCTGCTGGAAGTGAATGCGAGCTGCAATAAGGGCGGATCACTGACGGAAACGGTCCTGGTGCCTGCCGGGGGAACAGCCGCAGCCCAATCGGGAATCCCGCCAATTCTTTTACTGCATATGGGACTCATGACCGCAGGCTTCGTCTGCATTGCGACGTCTGCCTTTATTGCACGGTTCCGGAGGAAGTGGACACCATGGTTCCGGACGCACAAATTACTCTCTCATATCGGTTCTGCGTTTATTATCGCAGGTCTCGGGGTTGCGGTGTACATGGTCGGAGCCTCAGGCGGGCCTCATTTCCGGAGTCTTCACGGAATCATCGGGGGCGGGTTTGCCCTTGCTCTCGTCATTGTGCTGACGATGGGAATTGGGCGGGCGTACGTGAAACACAACAAGCCGCTCCTGCGGACCATTCACATCTTTATGGGATATCTCACCCTTGCCCTGATGGTGATAAATCTGCTTCTCGGGTTGAGCATGGTCTTTGGATAATAGACATCTTTATATTTTTTTAGAAAAATCATTGGAGTGGTCTGGTAATTTCCTTCAACGGATTTCCCGGATTACTTCCTGATAGTGAAAAGCGGAAAAAAAGATGTTCCCCGATCTCCCCATTTTTACTACTCCGGATGGGCAATCGAAGGTCCAGGCGCAGGATCATAGTGGAGGGCTTTTTCAAAACATATCTCTGCTTCATCATACTGTTTCATGTTCTGCAGAGTAATTCCTTTTGAAAACCAGGCATACCCGTATTCAGGATCCAGTTCGAGCGAGTGGTTGTAGCTAATCAGTGCAGTGTCGAACTGGCTGAACGCGTTATTGTAGTAATTTCCCCTTAAACACCATGCTGTGGCATTCAGCGGATCTTGCCGTACAAGATTATCATAATAGCTTTGGCTGGCGCGTACCTCATCTGCAAATTGGGACTGGTTTTTCTCAAATCCCATAGAACCGGGGAAGATGCACCCGCAATTCACAAGAAACAGGAAGAGAATAATCGTAAAAGCAGATAACTTCATATTTTTCCCTATCCCCACACGGATATCTGCATCGCTCAGTGAATTTCTCTGATAATTTGATCTGCGTGAATTCTGCCATCGTCTCAGTCAGAACGATATTCCGGATTGCCCCCAATACGGACAACATCCGGATCTTTATCCCGATTAAGCATGTCAGGGTCTAAAACCAGCTCTCCAGCGTCTTCTGCCCGGCCTTCACGCAAAAATTCTCCAGCGCCTTTTCCACCCGTTCTTCAGAAAAATCATAATCCCCGCAGAGCATCTTTTTAATGCCGGGGATATCCGGACAATCCCAGGTAAGGGTATACTCGTCCGTCACGTCCGGGTGCAGGAAGAGATCCATAACGGGCGCAGGGTCAAAGTCCGGCAGTTTCTCATGGATCTTTGCGTCAAACTCTCCCCGCTGCACGATTTTCAGCCCGGTCTTTGCACCGATTCCTTCTACACCCGGGTTGAAATCCGTCCCGATGAGGATGCCGATCTCGATCAGCTGCCCGCGGGTTAGTTTAAGCCCGTCGAGCACTTCTGAAAGGACGAGCCGTTCAGGGTTCACGGTGATCTGCCGTCCCCGTATCTTTCGCTTTCCGCTGACCGTAAGGTTCCGGACGAGCGTGGGTGCACCGAAAAGGAGGGTATCGTAATCCTGAGAGACTACGTAGCGTGCCTCTCCTTTCGCCACCATGTAGGATGCCTGCGCTTCTCCTTCGCCCGGAGCCTGGATGGTCGGGAGGCCCATGAGCCTGAGCAATTCTTTTGATGTTTCGATAATGGTGGTGTCGACTTTCGAAGAGGAACGGGCCTGCTTGTAGGCCTCTGCCTCATCGCCCCGCTCGATAGCTTCCTTCCATTTCTCACCGGCCTCGGCCCTGACCTTCCTGCGGCCGTCAACCGTCTCCTGCTTGAGAGCGGCCGGCTTCCCGTCGAAGACAAACACCGGTTTTATCCCTTTTTCCATAAAGTTCGATACCCGGAAGAGGATACCGGAGAGGTGTGAGGTGATCCGTCCGCGACGGTCCATGAGAGGGGTCCCGTCGGGTTGCCGTATTATCGAGAGGAACTGGTAGAGTGCATTATTTGCATCCACTGCCGCCACACCCGGCAGCGTTTCCCATGTCACCGGTTTCTTATAGTCCGCGAGGATATCCCGTAATGCGACACCCATGGTAATTCACGTGCGTAAAAAAAATATCAGCGGTACATGCGCTTGGAATATTCCCCGACAAGCTCATCCAGGTGCGTGATCGCCATATCGTATTTTTCTGCCATCCGGCTCGAGACATCTTCCAGATTATTGCGTAATATGCGCTCCCGGATTACGATGCTCCTTTCAAGGTGGCGCATCTTGACCTGGAGCGAGAGAAACAGCCCGCCAAGCGAGAGCATCATAAGACTTGCAGCGATAGCGATGGTAAGATCCTGCCAGAACCGGTTGATGAGGACGAGCGTGGAGACGATCATAACAACGGTAAGCAGGATATCAAATAAGTACTCGCGAATGTCCATGCTTTTAGATATTGAGAGCACAGTAATTAATCTAACTACATAACCCGGAGACGCATCGTGGAGCTAAAACGCATAATCCCTTTCCTGGTGATGCCGCTCCTGCTCCTTGCCGTGGAAATCGGGTCAATCCTGATCTCACTTCCCGTGCAGGCTGCGGGAATCACCGCATTCGAGGATCCGACATCACTGGCAAACCCGTTCATCTTTATTGCGATCCTGCTGGTATTCACCGGATTTTTACTGTTGTTGATAAAATATGGGAAAAAAGGATGGATTGCAGCGATCATAGCAATTTCCATTTTCCTTACCTTCGTGTACATTTTTTCGGCTCTTGTGAATGTGGTGACAGCAGATCCCGGTCTTGCGGTAGCCCTTGTACTAATCCTCTCACTACTTGCAATCGTTCTCCTGTACAAATATCCTGAGTGGTACGTGATCGATGGTCTTGGCATCCTGATCGCCGCAGGTGTTGCAGCAATCTTCGGGTCATCTCTTGAATATTATCTGGTCATCGTCCTGCTCGTACTCCTTGCGGTCTACGATGCTATCTCGGTCTACAAGACAAAGCACATGATTACCCTTGCCGAAGGGGTGATCGATCTGAAAACCCCCATCCTTTTTGTTATCCCCAAGCGCCGCGACTATTCCTTTATAAAGGACGGGATCGGGAAACTGGATGATGGAGGGGAGCGGGCAGCATTCATCATCGGCATGGGAGATATGATCATGCCTTCAATACTGGTAGTCTCCGCGAATGTCTTTTTACAGGGCTGGCGGCTTTTTGGCATTGTCAACCTTCCGGCACTGGGAGCAATGCTGGGTTCCCTCGCAGGTCTTGGCGTCCTGCTCTCGTATGTCGCATCAGGAAAGCCCCAGGCCGGACTGCCACCTTTAAACGGTGGTACTATACTTGGGTTTCTGGCAGGCTGGGCGCTGGCCGGTTTTTTGTAACTGCAGGTTTATGAGAAAGGAGGGCAGCGAGGACCTCTTCAATTCCCTCTCCCTTTTCGGTTGACATGGAAAGGTAACCCTCCATGACCTGGAGATCGGATTTATTTGCCACGACAACAAGCGGCACGTCAATCATTTCTTTTACTTCCCCGAGCAGGTTGAGCTGGACTTCCATCGGGTACCCGCAGTGCTCTGACGGGTCGAGAATGAAGAGCACAATATCGGCGACGTTAATCATAGCCGAGAGTGCCTGTTTCTCTATTGCATTCCGCTGGTCTGCCGGTCGATCGAGAATACCTGGTGTATCGACAAACTGGATCCGTTCCCTTCCCAGTTTACGGTGTCCGACAATGATGCCTTTTGTGGTGAACGGGTACGACGCCACTTCCGGAACTGCAGAAGAAACCTGGCGGATGAATGAAGATTTGCCGACATTGGGGTACCCCGCGATGACTATCGTGCAGGCGTCTTCCACATGCGGAAGTTTCCTCAGGACATTCCGCACCTCGTTTAAGAACCGCAGGTCCTTGTCTATCTGGTGCACCATGGAGGCAAGGCGGGCAACCGTTCTTTTTCGTACGATGGTCGTATCATCCGATTTCCGTGACTGGACGGCAAGCTGGTTTCCCACCATTTTTGTGTGTTTTGCCGCCCAGCCAACCGCACCCAGTGATTGTTTTATCCGGTCCATGCCAAAGAGGATATCTGCCATCTCCCGGTAAAAACGCGGGATCTGGTCAAATTCGGGGAATCCGCGGATGATATACACCAGCCGGTCATGGATGGCCGCGCCAACTGCCCGCACAAACTCTTCATTAGCGCGATCTTTGTTGGTCTTTTCCTTCATTTTCTTTGCCGCACGGCGAAAGCTCCGGTCCAGGATTTCATCTGCTGTGGGCACTGTAGGTATATGTTCGAATTCCACAAATCTCCAACCTATTTATATATTGGAGAGTTATACGGTTTATCGTTATGGACCTGTCTCTGATCCAGAAAGATATCCTGATCACCCTGATAACCCTGTATCACCAGCATTCCCATTCCATCAAGGGCGAGGATATCGCCGACATGATCCAGCGGAATCCGGGAACTGTACGCAACCAGATGCAGGCCCTCAAGGCAATCGGACTTGTTGACGGAGTGCCCGGTCCGAAAGGGGGCTACATCCCCACTGCACTGGCCTACAAGGAACTCAACCTGAACGTTTCTGAAGGTGATTATGATGTCGGGATCAGCAGGGACGGGGAACTTATTTCCGGTGCCACAGTGCAGGAAATCGATTTTACCACACTCTGCCACCCTGATATCTGCCATGCAGTGATCAAGCTTTTCGGCAGCGCCAAACTTTTTGAGATCGGAGACCAGATCACGATCGGTCCCACCCCGGTCAACAAACTCCTGATTCGCGGGGAGGTGTTCGGGAAGGACGAATCAAAGCAACTGCTTCTCATCGCAACATCTGAGATGATATCCCTCCCCAAAAAATCGATAAAAGCATACATGAGCAGCCCGCTCAAGACCCTGAAAAGTACGCATACTCTTCAGGATGCTGTGGTTCTTTTCAATAAGGATCGAATACATGGGGCTCCTGTTATTGACAATGGAAAACTCGCCGGGATCATCACCATGAGTGACATTGTAAAAGCAGTGGAAAAGGAGATGCCCCTGACAACAAAAGTTGATGCCGTGATGACCACGGATGTTGTTGAAGTGCCATCGGACACAAAACTCTTTGAGGTAATCCGCAGGTTCAAGGAACTGAAGATAGGGCGGCTTATTGTTGTCGATGACGGGAAACCTGTCGGGATCCTTACCCAGTCGGATATTATCAAGGTATTCCCCTCTTTATGAATTCCGGATCGGTAACTATTTTGAGCTGAATTGCGAACGAGAGGATTGAGTACCATGACAGAACTATCACAGGCTGCAGTCGAACGTATCATGAAGAACGCCGGCGCTGGCCGGATAAGTGCCGATGCTACAGAAACCCTGGCGGTTTTAATGGAAGAGTATGGTGTGTTCATTACAAAAGAAGCAAAAAAGATGTCGGACCATGCAGGCAGGAAAACACTGCGTGGATCTGACGTCCGCATAGCCGCTGAAATCTTCAAATAATTAATTTTATGCAAAAAACTCTTTTTTCCCGCCATTTTAGAACACTTTAAATATTTATACGAGTCATAATTTTTTTATGACTCGTGTATTTGCCCGCAGCCTTTCAAGAAAGAAGATCATGAGCAATGACGGTAAGCTTATCGGAACCCTGAAAAATATCAGAGTTGATTTTGATTCCGGCCAGGTCCAGGCAATGATTGTCCATCCTGATCAGACCTTTGTCACTGACGGTTATACCATGGAAGACGACAAACTCCTGGTAATCCCGTTCGAATCGGTAAAGGATATCAAGGATTATATTGTCGTCGACCGCTATCTTGCCCGGAAATAAGAAAAATACCGGGTAATCGCTTCAACAAATCCATTTCCATATTCTTTTTCTGCAATAAATTCAGCTGCTGCCTTTGTATCGGGATGGGCATTTGCCACGGTAACTCCGATACCCGCCTTCCTGAGCATCTGGATATCATTCACCGAGTCCCCGATGGCAAGGAAATCCGATGGCAGGAGGCCCATCTCCGGTGCGAGCGCTTCCAGTGCAGTTCCCTTGTCGATACCGATTGCCTGCAGGTGAATCGCGTACCCGGTATCGATCACTCTTACCTTGTGGTCTTTGAGAATTTTCTCCACTTCACCGGCAGGAACTGTGCGGGCAAACGCGAGATCCGTGAAACGGTACGTGGGGCTGAGGAGTACAATCTCTTTTCCCCGGTCCCGGTAATACGCTTGAACGACCTCCAGCGCTTGTTTGCAGAGAGTCTGGTCTCCCTTGATGTGGAGAGTGCCTGGAAATCCAATCCGGAACACTCCCCCGTTCTCGGCAATGAATGTCCCGTTGGTCCCTATCGTCCTGCAAAGGGCATCCATGAAGCAGGAAGTATTTCCGCTTGCTAATACTACCTCCACTCCCTCATCGACAAGTGATCTAATCACTTCGATTGCACCGGTGTTCAACCGGCGGGACGGATCGGTGATCGTCCCGTCAATATCGGTAAGGAGCGCTTTCAGCACGATTTGAGACCTGCTTCCTCAACCATGAACGGAGCTTCGCCTTCAGGAAGATTGGGACTATCGACGAGGCGTGCAATACGTTTACCGCCCTTGCTCTTGCGCAGGTAAAGCCGGAAGGTTGCAGTATGCCCGACAATGTTGCCCCCGATGGGTTTTGTCGGGTCACCGAAAAAGACTGCCGGGTTGGACATAACCTGGTTTGTCACCAGTGCAACTGCATTGTGCTCATCTATAAGCTTGAAGAGCTCGTGCATGTGACGGTTCAGTTTCTGCTGGCGTGCCGCCAGTGTTCCCCGTCCGGCATATTCCGCCCTGAAATGGGCGGTGAGTGAATCAATGATGAAGAGTTTGACCGGGCGCTCGCTGTCTTTCAGTTCCGCGGCAAGATCCCGCGAATTGTCCACGAGAAGCATCTGGTGATCGGAAGTATGTGCCCGTGCAATGTGGATGTTGTTTAAAAATTCCTGCGGGTCTGCATTATCGATCCCAAGTCCGTGCACCATCTGCTCAATACGCTCGGGACGGAAGGTATTCTCGGTATCGATATAGATGGCACTCCCGTTAAGCCCTCCCTGGTCTTCGGGCAGCTGGACATTAACTGCCATCTGGTGGACGATCTGGCTCTTACCGGAACCGAACTCACCATACATCTCGGTGATTGCCTGAGTTTCCAGGCCGCCACCCATCAGGGAATCAAGTTCGGGGACGCGGAATGACAGTTTCCTTATATCCTTTCGCTGCTCGAAGATATCTTTCCCGGTCTTGAACCCGCCAATATCCGCCGCTTCGCGTGCGGCTTTGATGATCTTTTTTGCTGTTGACTCGGAAATCTCCGAAATTTCGGACAGTTCTGCCGGTGCTGCAGTTGCTATACTCTCCACAGACAGGTACCCCGCTTCACGGAGTTTATCTGCTGTGCTCGGGCCAACGCCCGGTAAATCTTCAATCTCTAAAGGTCCTTGGGCCATCTCTTGCACATCTCCTATGGCACATCAAGATGTTAAACATGGACTTATATGCTCTCGGACTGCGCGGGGTGAAAGTGTGATTTATACGGCAGGTTCTTTCATAAATCCCTGAAGTTCCTCCAGCAGGGTCTCCGCCATGAGTTCAACAGGTTGAACGCATTCGGGTATAATCCGGCTGCCTGAACGGGTACCGGTTACCCGCATCTCAGCCCCGTGCGGAAAATCTCCCTCTATTAGATATCGTTCGGTGCCATTATCAATAAAGGTACACCCCGGCCCTGCAATGATCGTTCCTTCAAAAATGACAGGTTTGGCCTCCTTCATCGGAACACAGACAGAACTCCCTCTTCCGGCACCCAGCTCGATTCCCCCGAAACGGCCGGGTTTTGCTGTCGCATGATAGACCTCAACCTGGTCACCGGGACTGACAGGAATAAGTGCTTTTTCACCCCAGAGTACAACCTTCAGCTCATCTTTCCCGTCACTTACCACGATATTTCTCACCCAGGACTGGGATCCGTTCCGGCTTGTAAAAGACCGTGGCTCTTTTATTTCCCGCACTTCACCCCTTATTGAATAGATCCCTTCCTCGCCGACCGAACACAGCGGAATGAACGGTACCGTGATCGCCCGATCGGTGACTGCAACCGAACTCTTCTCATCGAGGCTGTAGGCTCTCCCTGCGCTGCGCCTGTCCGGTTTTGCACCACTGATATGGACAGATGAACCCGGGAGGATATCTGCAAACAGTCCCGGTGCCCACGCTACCACCCGGGCGGTGCCCCGTTCATCGCCGATAACAACTTCCATCATCTCGCCGGTCGTACCGTCCCTGCGACTGAAGGTCCGTGTCTCCTCACGTGCGATCAGTAGCGCATCAAGATCCACCGGCTCTGCCGAGAGGCTTTCCCCGGCCACGCCGTTCTTCGGGAGAGAACAGGTAATTTCGCAGCTGGCCTTGCGAAGGGCAAGAGCGTAGATCTCAGTGGTGCTTTTCCCCGGGTGACGCCCGATGATCTCCAGGACATCTCCGACTGCGATATCCACTGCAGCTCCCGCTTTCTCGTCCCACAGCACAACCCGTGTGGTCCCGGTCTCGTCTGCCAGCAGCAGGGTAGCAACCCAGCCGTTCTCGCCATCTTTCCGCTCAAATTCCTTTGGCTCAGTCTTGTCCATCACTTTGCCGAAAAAAGAAAAGAGGCTGGATTTCCCTGACAACCCCCGTATCTTCACGTGCTGGCGACCAAGCTCGCCGATGACCAGCATGGCTGCAGTCGGCTCGTCAACGAGATCCCCGCACTCTTCGATCTTTGTTTCTACGCGCCGTTCGAACTCTTCCTTTGTTATGAGGTCATCGACCAGTGCGTAGTGGAACAGCACAGGCTTTTACGCCCCCTCACCGCTGCCAGGGCGGGCGGCGCATAGGTGCGGTGATATCCCCGACAGTCTCACCCTCGCGCATCAGAGAAACCTGCGACCCCCGTATCAGTACCTCCGGGCAGCGGGGACGGCAGTTATATTGGGAGGACATGGCAAACCCGTACGCCCCGGCATCAAGGACCGCAATGATGTCGCCGGCAGCAAGCGGCGGGAGTTTCCGGTCTGCTGCAAGGATGTCTCCTGTTTCGCAGATGGGGCCCGTAACGGTATATTCTGTGGTGAGCGGAGCATCCGCTTTATTTGCAACAATGACCTCGTGATAGGCGTCATACATTGCCGGGCGGATGAGCAGGTTGAATCCGGCATCCACATTGGCAAATTTTTTGTGTGCCGATTTTGTCGAATTTACCCGTGTCAGGAGGACTGTCGAGTCAGCGACGAGCGAGCGCCCGGGCTCAACCCAGAGTTCCGGCATGATCCCGCAGGCTTCGACGCCGGCCCTGAAAACCGGGACGACCTTTGCTGCATAGTCTTCCGGTGAGGGGGCAGGATCGGTGTCGTGGTGGTAGGGGATTCCGAGTCCTCCCCCGAGATCGATGAACTCGAGCTTAACACCCATGTCGGTGAGTTCCTGTGCGATCCGCACCATTACTTCGGCTGCCCGGACGAAGGGTTCGATATCGAGGATCTGCGAACCGATGTGGCAGTGTATCCCGACCGGCTGGATGTTTTTACAGGCCAGGGCTTCCCGGTATGCAGCGGGGATCTCCCCGTGGGGAATGCCAAACTTGCTTGTTGCAAGCCCTGTGGCAATCTTCGGGTGCGTCGGGACTTCAAGGGCCGGGTTCACCCGGAACGCGATCTTTACCCTTTTTCCCACGGCATTCGCAGCAGCGTCGAGCTGGTGGAGTTCGTCAAGTGAATCTACCGACACCTTCACTCCCTTTTCGATGGCAAGCCTGAGGTCGGCAGGTGTTTTGGAACTGCCATTGAAGAGAAGTTTTTCCGGTGCCATGCCGGCATCAAGCGCGAGGTTAAGTTCTCCTGAAGAGAAGACATCCGCTCCTGCACCAGCCAGGGCGAGAGCCCGTATTACGGCAAGGTTGCCATTTGCCTTCGCCGCAAAAAGCACCTGCACCTTCGGGTACCTTGTCCCGAGTGCTTGTTTATAGCTCCCGAACTGCTCGACAACCCGGTCCTCACTGGTTACGTACAGCGGCGTCCCATACTTCTCTGCGAGAGCGACACAGTCCTGTCCATTGATGGACAGGTGACCATTTTTTATGGTCAGGTGGTGTGGGAGTTTCACAGGTCAAGCCTCCGCATCCGCTCCAGCGCCTCGTGTATCCGTGCAACCGGCCTCGTCAGGGCAAACCTCACGTATCCTTCCCCGCTGGAGCCAAAACCGATGCCGGGGGTTGCAACGATACCGGCTTCATGGAGCAGCTGTGTGGAAAATGCCATACAATCCCGTACCGGGAGCCAGACATAAAAGGTTGCTTTGGGTGATGGTACGTCAAAGCCCAGGTCCCGTAACCCTGAAATGAGGACGTCCCGGCGTTCCTGGTAGACCGAGCACGCCTCCTTGACACAGTCCTGTGGTCCCCGAAGAGCGGTGATCGCAGCCTGCTGTACTGCATTGAAGACTCCGGAGTCCACGTTGGTCTTGACCCGTCCCAGTCCTGCGAGTATCTCTGCATTGCCGACTGCCATGCCGATCCTCCAGCCGGTCATATTGTACGTCTTTGAAAGCGAGTGCATCTCGATGCCGACCTCATCTGCCCCCGTTGTCTCCAGGAATGAAGGGGCTCGGTAACCGTCGTACGCGATCTCGGAGTACGCATTATCCGAAACTACGACGATATCATGCTCCCGTGCAAAGTCAACTACCTCGCGGTAGAAGCCAACAGGAGCGACTGCCGCAGTCGGGTTGTTCGGGTAGTTGATGAACATGAGCTTTGCAGCCTTTACGACTTTTTTTGGGATATCGTCAAACACCGGAACAAAATTATTTTCCCGTGTCAGTGGCATCTCATGCACAATTCCCTCGGCAAAAAGGGTGCCGGTCCGGTACACAGGATAGCCCGGGCTCGGGGCGAGTACATAGTCGCCGGGGTTCACAAAGGCCTCCGCGATATGCGCGATGCCGTCTTTGGAACCCATGAGGGCAATAACCTCTTTTGTCGGGTCGAGCTTTACGTTAAACCGGTTTTTATACCAGTCCGCTACGGCGCTCCGGTATGCCGGCATGCCGGAGTAGGAGGGGTAATGGTGGTTTTCCGGATTCCCTGCTGCTTTGCAGAGCGATGTAACGATATGCTGCGGTGTGGGAAGGTCCGGATCTCCTACCCCGAGATCGATGATGTCAACACCTTTTTTTTGTTGTTCAGCTTTCATCTCGTCGATCCGGGCAAAAAGGTACGGCGGGAGATTGCTCATGCGTGATGCGTACATAGCTAATACCTGTTGGTGTCCGGTGTTTATGGTAATTACGCTCCCGTCAGGCAGCCGTTCTGACAGATTTCATGATGGATGATTATGCTTATTAATCAGGAACAAAAAATGACCCCCTATGGAGACCGAGCGGGAAAATTACCGGAACATGACCGATCTTCTGGCAGTCCGTAATGGAGCGAAAGGTGAGAGTGTATGAGGTTGCCGGACGAGACAATCGTGGTCTTCTCTACTGCGCCTCCCGATACATCCGAATCACTGGCAAAGATGCTTATCGACCAGCGTTTCGCTGCCTGTGTCAACGTGGTGCCGGTACGTTCTTACTACCGGTGGAAAGGCAAGTCCTTCGATGAACAGGAACACCTGCTCATTGCCAAAACAACGCGGGAAAAAGCAGGGGAGGTTATTGCCGCAATAAAGAGTCAGCATTCCTACGAAACGCCCGAGATTATCGCGCTTCCGATGATTGACGGTTACCTCCCTTACCTTGAATGGGTACGCCGGGAGACGCAGTGATGGCTCTTAACTATCACCGGGCGATCCAGGTCAGGAACGGCGTATCGGAAGGAATTGACGAAGCAATCGTGATCGAGGACAGGTTCCGGATATTTTTTAATGATTACCCGATTGCAGACATGGTCGCGAGTCGCAACCAGCTCCGGGAGCTCGGTGCAGGCTTTGTTATTACGGAAGGTATTACCCGCTGCGTTGATAAAGTCAGTCTTGATGGGGACAATATCCTTGTGTACTCTGATACCGGTTGTGATGCACCACGCTCAAAAAAGGTGGTAGGATCCTCGGGAGGAGTCAGTATCCTCAGTGAACCCATGCCCGTCTCATCTGACATCAGAATCACCCCGGAAGATGTGTTTTCCTTTACCCGTGAGATCGAGACTGAAGAGTGGCGCAAGACAGGTGCAGTCCATTGTTCGGTGCTTTTCAGCGGACGCAGGTGTGTCGTAAAGAGCAGTGACGTGGGCAGGCATAATACCGTTGACAAGGTCGTGGGTCATGCCATCCTTCACGGGATCGATCTTTCCAGGTGTGTGATTGGCTGTACGGGAAGACAGCCTGCCGGCATGGTTAAAAAGAATGCAAACGCCGGGATTCCCGTGGTAATCTCCCGTGCCGCTTCGACAGATAAAGGAATCGCGACTGCCAGTGCAGCAGGTATTACTCTCATCTGTTTTTCCCGGGGTGACCGGTTTACCATCTACACTCATCCCGGGCGTATTGACGGTATATCAGGTGTGTGATGCACAAGATTATTGCCTCTGGCTGATGTAATGGAATGAGTACAAACAGCAGGAACTGGTCAATTTGTCAGGTGAACCAACAACTCCTTTGGGAACTGCGCTCCTGGTGCTTGGGTGCCCGCAGGTGCCCGTACAGACAAGCATCGCATTATATCTGATTAACCGCCTCAAAAAATCAGGTGTTGTACCTGTTGTTGCCGGCAATAAATCGGCAAATACGCTTCTGGTCATTGCGGATCCCGACCGTCACTACCTGGGAGAGGTGATGGATCTCGACCGTGCGGTGGCTCTGATCTCCGAGAAGAAACGGGATTTTGACCGTTGCTTTGTTTTCATCCACAACGATGCCGGCATCAGCTATGCAGCGACCATGGGTGCGATTTCGAAGGCGAAAATATTCATCCTTATTTACGGGGAGCATTATGATGATCTGGTAAAGCAGGTTGACTTTCCCTGCACAATAATTGCGGCAAAAGCCGTTCATAATCCGATGCCCCTGAAAAAAGCGATTGACGAGGTTAAACCATGGGCTGCGTAGAGTCGATGAACTATGAAATTCTCATGCGGGATGCGTCGTTTAAGGAATGCAGGGACTATATCAAACAACATTTTAAGGAGTTTATCGATGTCCAGCCGGGGTTCAAAATTTTTGACGTCTACCTCATCGGAGTTCCCCCGATTGCCATAGGACTCGATGCGGATTTTATCGTCTTCCCGTACACAAAACCCTGCCATGGCACGTTCCTTCTCCGGGTTGAGGATACCGCAGAGGCGGCCCGTTTACGCACGCAGAAAAAGTGAGTCGGTTGCGAGGGCTAATTCCCGAAGTTTACTGCCCGGATACTATCGTGAAAAAAGGATCAGTGCGTGCTACCTCTCGCCGATAAGGCAATCACCAAGATTCCTGAAATCAGGGGCATAGTTTATTGTGGATAACTCATGAATCACTACAGATCAGGAGGACTTTTTGATGTCTGCCAGAGGTAAAGTACTTGTTATGGATGACGAACAGATCATCCTCGACATGACCCGCGAAGTCCTGAAATTTCTTGATTACGAGGTCATGTTTGCAAAAGACGGGCTGACTGCAATCGATCTCTATACCCGGGAGAAGGCTGCGGGTGCTCCGTTCGATGTCGTCATTCTCGATCTTTCCGTCCCGTCAGGGCTTGGCGGCAAGGAGACGATTGTGCAGCTCAGGAAAATCGATCCCGGCGTGAAAGCCGTGATATCAAGCGGATATTCGGATGATCCCGTAGTCAGGGATTTTTCAAACCACGGCTTTGACGAGGTACTGACAAAACCCTATAAAATACATGACCTGAAGACCATGCTTGAACAGATCATGAATAAACCGCGGGCATAATGCACGGGAACCCTGTATTTTTTTTATATGCCTGACTTCTGGTTTCCGGAATGGATCCTTTAAGTGTCTTCTTTTGCTGCCTATGGCATACAACATTCTCATCATGCTGTAATTTTTACGATTTGTAACGGCGCTCGTTTTCACCGATGGTTACCCGGTGAATCTGCAGCCGGCAGACATATCGTCAGAAAATTCCAGGGGGAATCGATACCGAATCATCCATCCCAACAGCATCTGAGTTTTCCCGTCGGCTCATAATGCAGTGCATGGGCAAAGGGAACCGACTCTTCCAATACGGTTCAAAGGTATTTTTTCGCTCTTATATCGCCGTTTTTCCCGATATATCGACAGCACTCCGGTGTGCATATATGTCCCGATCGTGACTGACCGGAAAAGACCCCCGGAGACAAAATATCTGACCAGAATTGTACCCGGCTTTTTTGATGATCTGTATTTCGAATGGCAAAGCGATCTTTCCTCGCTTTAAAGAGAACTCCGGATATCCTGTATGCCAACGTATTTACCCCTGCAGAAATATCAGAACATACAGGAGGCCTTCATGAAAAACGTATCTGTGCTGATTGGAGGAAAAGCGGGTGATGGTATCAACAGTGCAGGGGCCCTGGTTGCCCAGCTGCTCAATCATATCGGTTACCATGTGTACCTGTATTTTGATTACCCCTCGCTTATCCGTGGCGGGCATAATTTTGCCATCATACGTGGTTCGGACGAAAGCATCGGGACCTGCTGGAAGACCCTTGATTTCCTGCTGGCGCTCAACAGCGAAACCGTGGAGAAGCACAGGGACAAATGTACGAATGAAACTGCGATCATATCCAATGCGGATCAGGTGAAATCTGCAGGTCAGGGTATTCCGGTAAAAGCAGTGCTGGCGGGCGTTAATGCCCCGGCCATCATGGGCAACTCGGCAATTATCGGGGGATTTGCCAGGACAGCGGGAATTGAATGGAATGTTGTTGAAGATGTCTTTAAAAGGCATATTCCCAAAGGAGTCGATCTTAACCTGAAGGTGGCAAAGGCTGCATATGATCAGCTTGAAACCGTACACCCTGTCAGCAGGGGTATAAAACCTCCCTATCCGCTCCTCACGGGAAATGAGGCAATCGGGCTGGGTATGGTAAACGGAGGGCTTGATGCCTATGTCTCGTACCCCATGACTCCCTCGTCAAGCCTGCTCCATTTCTTTGCCGAAGAAAAAGAGAAGCTCGGCATTACCGTGGTGCATCCCGAAAGCGAAATCGCGGTAATCCTCATGGCTCTGGGGTTTGCATATACGGGCAAACGGTCAGCTGTCGGTACTTCCGGGGGTGGGTTCTGCCTGATGACTGAAAGTCTGTCTCTTGCGGGAATGGCAGAAATACCCCTCACCCTCCTTGTTTCCCAGCGGACCGGCCCTTCCACCGGACTACCTACCTATACCGGCCAGTCTGACCTTCACTTCGTCCTTAATGCAGGTCAGGGGGAATACCCGCGGCTGATTGTTGCTCCCGGAGATGCACGGGAAGCATTGTACTGGTCAGAGGTAGCGATGAATATGGCATGGAAATTTCAGATCCCCGCATTCATCCTGTCAGATAAAACCCTGTCAGAGGGGACATACAGCGTGGATCCTGCTGCAATTTCTGAACCAGGGAGCGGGGACTCGCCACGCTGGGCTGGCACTGCGTCCTATCTCCGTTACGCAGATGGTCCGGGTGGTGTCTCACCGCTTGCTTTTCCCGGCATGAAAGATGCAGTGGTCAGGGCAAACAGCTATGCACATGACGAAGCAGGCATCACCACTGAAGATGCACCCACAGTCGCCCGGATGGCTGACAAACGTCTCCGGAAGGGAGGAATGCTAGCCGATGAAATGCGGGGTTATCCCGGCGTCAGTGTCTCCGGCATTTCCGGTTCTTCTGCCGCACTGTTCTGCTGGGGCTCGACAAAAGGGGTGTGCAATGAAATTGCGGCACTTCTCGG
>Ga0105098_10000169_pt1 | contig 20580 bp, 16 predicted proteins | sample PPLLak21cMay2015_FD_79137 | JGI IMG/M metagenome (GOLD analysis project Ga0105098, IMG submission 79137) | Freshwater sediment microbial communities from Prairie Pothole Lake near Jamestown, North Dakota, USA - PPLs Lake P7 Core (1) Depth... | ecosystem: Environmental > Aquatic > Freshwater >... | reverse complement strand
TTCGCCATCGTTACGGCCGTCCAGTATTTCATCTCCAGGTTTTCAGGGAACAGTTTCTGTGCCGCGGCATAGGCTTCCATCGCCTTTTTCATATCGCCGTGCTCAACAGCCAGATCCCCTTTATTCATAAAATCATAAGCCCGGTGCACGCGCAATAACCTTTCCAGTTCCTGAATAGGTTCTTTGTGGTCATCAACCCGAAGATCCACCAGCTTGTCTTTCCAGGGCTCAGACACTTTGTTTCCTCCTACCACGATCAGGGCCGCAGATTGCTGCCCCCTGATATCGCCTCCGGCTTCCTGTGCAGCTTTTAGTGTTGCGAGTACCCGCTCCGCCAACGGCAGTCCGGCATTTTTTAAATAAGCCTTGGCCATGGCAGGTACTACCTCATCATTGAGCATCATATTGGCCTGCACAGAAAAATTATCCCCCACAAAATGGCCGGCCGAAGCGATGCATTTATCGCCAGTAAAGGCATGCACATTTCCCTTGTTGTCGAGCATGGCGATCTGCCGAACCTCACGTCCCTCATCTTTGGCAATTAAATTGTCCATCGCTTCCTTTGCTGTAATCCCGGCTTCCATCAGTTGTAAGCCATTCGGACCGTAAGCCGGATTGACGAAGGACTGTGTGGCCACCACCCCTACTCCTGACTTACCCCAGGCCACTATGGTACCCACAGAAAACCAATGACTCTGCACACCCACGGCCATTTCACCGGTAGCCGGATCGCGGGCAACTATAGAAAAAGTATGGGCAAATTTATCTTTGTAAACCTGTGATTGTGATGCTATTGTAAACAGCAATAAGAGGTAGGCAATATTTTTTTGGGGACTTTGCATGAGAATCTATTTAAAAAGTTGGTACAGAACTTATGATTTTTTTAAAATTTATGCTTTGTTGCGGCTTCTATTTCTTCAGCCAAAATAAAAAATTTAAGTGGTTTGTCGTTGGCGACAGCCAACATGGCTTTGGCAATATCTGTAGCCTTATTTGGCGCATACTTTTTTAAGGGTCCGATCAGCAGCGGCCCGGTGATCTTGAAAAATGAGCTTGCCAGGCTTTCTGCCATCCGTTTTTCTTTTCTATTTCCGATGATCAGAGAAGGCCTGAGTATGTATGTATATGGCAGTTTTATACCGAGCACCGCTTCTTCCATTTCCCCTTTCGTCCTGCTGTAAAAGATACTGCTCTTTGCATCAGCCCCCAGGGACGAAACCACCACAAAGCCTGGTATATTATTTTTTTTGCACAATTGAGCTGCCTTAACCGGTATCCCAAAATCTATTTTTCGGTACAATTCTTTGTCGGGTGTTTTTTTGGCTGTGGTGCCGATGCAGCAGAAAACCTCATCTGCCAAAAAGTCTTTTTCAAAATTCTCCAGAGCGAGCAGATCACCGGTAAAATTTACAATCTTCGGATGCCTAAAAGTCAGGGGTGTTCTGGTAAAGACCTTGACAGTTTTATAGCGCGCGTCTTCCAGGAGCAGTTCTAATAACAGGGAACCGGTAAGACCCGTAGCGCCTACAATGATGGCTGTTTTTTCCAAAAGATTCAATTTTTAGATAGGTGAAGATACAAAAAAACCTCCTGTTTTATTGCAGGAGGTTCTGAACATCAAAACAATTATTTCTCAGTTGCCTTTTTTGTAATCTGCCAGAAAGGTTGCCAGGCCGATATCGGTAAGCGGGTGTTTAAGCAGGCCTTTGATCGCACTCAGGGGGCCGGTCATCACATCAGAACCGATCTTTGCACAATCAATGATGTGCATGGTATGTCGGATAGAAGCTGCCAGGATCTGGGTGTCAAAGTTATAATTATCATAAATCAGTCGGATCTCAGCAATGAGGTTCAGCCCATCGGTTGAAACGTCGTCCAGCCTTCCTAAAAACGGAGAAACATAGGTAGCTCCGGCCTTAGCAGCCAGCAGGGCCTGTCCGGCTGAAAATACCAGGGTCACATTGGTCTTTATCCCTTTATCAGAAAAATACTTACAGGCCTTAATTCCTTCAGCGATCATCGGCAATTTGATCACGATCTGCGGATGCAAAGCAGCCAATGCCTCTCCTTCCCTGACCATACCTTCAAAATCGACTGAAATCACCTCAGCGCTTACGTCGCCATCCACGATCTCACAGATCGCTTTGTAATGGTTTAAAATATTTTGGTGGCCGGTAATGCCCTCTTTCGCCATAAGGGACGGGTTGGTGGTAACCCCATCAAGTATGCCCATGGCTTGTGCTTCCCTGATCTGGTCTAAATTGGCAGTATCTATAAAGAACTTCATATTTGTTATTTTAAAATTTAGGCAAATTTACGGATTTATTGGATTCATCCCCGATGAGTCTAAGATTTCATCTCAATTTTTGCTGTCGTGTAGCGTCAATTTACGTGCTGCTTTTGTATCTTGGTATTTTGTAATTCAGTAAACCCAAACAATGAGTCCTCAAGAGCAAGTATTTATCAACGGATTTAAGCACCTTCTTTATCAGCCCGTGAAGATCGGAGCTGAGCAATCGCTCACAGCCAGTATGAATTTCTTTAATTTTATGAACCAGCGGCGTTCTGTGCGCACTTTTAGTGATCAGTCTGTTGACAAAAAAATAATAGAAACTATTATAAAGACTGCCGGCACTGCTCCCTCCGGAGCGCATAAACAACCCTGGACTTTCTGTGCCATCGCCGATCAGAAAATCAAGAAGGAGATCCGTATCGCTGCCGAGCTGGAAGAAAAAAAATCCTATGAAAGCAGAATGAGTGCATCCTGGCTGAAGGATCTGGCTCCACTGGGAACAGATATGCATAAGCCTTTTCTGGAAATTGCTCCCTGGCTGATCGTGGTTTTCAAAAGAGCGTATGAGCTTGATGAAGACAAAACCGCATTAAATAATTATTATGTGAATGAATCGGTGGGTATTGCCTGCGGCCTGTTGATCAGCGCCATACATCATGCGGGTTTGGTAACCCTGACACATACGCCGAGTCCGATGAAATTCCTGCATGACATACTGGAAAGACCTGAAAACGAGCGGCCATTTTTGCTTTTACCCGTTGGTTATCCGCAGGAACCCAGCTATGTTCCGGAACTGTATCGAAAAGATCTTGACGAAATGGCTGTTTTTTATGAGTGATCAGCTCTTTTAAAACCCGGGAGGAGCTTAAAGTTTGTAATGGTTCATGAGCATTTTCTCATACCATTTATCGGGTAAGATTCTCTTGAGAACTATGGAAAACTTCTGTATAAAAGTTCCTTCCTTGTAGTGTATTTTCGGCCTTTGTTTCTGAATGATCTTTTCTATCTGCAAGGCAATTCTTTCGGGATCTTCTCCTTTATCCACATGGGCATTCATCAGATCGAGGCTTTTCTGATAGTTATCCGAATAAACCGACTTACTTTCCAGTACCGTTGTATAGCGCCCTGCAGCAATATTCGTGGCAAAATCACCCGGAGCAAGGTTGGTGATCTGTATACCAAAAGAACGGACTTCCATGCGCATGGCTTCAGTTACTAGTTCCAAAGCACCTTTTGAAGCAGAATAGATTCCCCGGAAGGGCAAACCCATATACCCGGCTATAGAAGTTATGTTGATGATCAGGCCTGAACGCTGCTTTCGCATCTGGGGTAAAACCGCTTTCATCACTTCAATGGCACCAAAAAAATTGACATTAAAAACCTGTTGCATGGCTTCGGAAGGGGTTTCCTCAACCGGCCCGGTAATGCCCATACCTGCGTTATTGATCAGTACGTCAATTCTTTGCTCTGATTCTATGACCCGGTTTATGGCAGCCCGGATCGATTTGGGATCGGTAACTTCCATCGGCAGCAGGGTAAACGAAAGATTCTTCTGCACAGGTTTTCTGCTGGTTCCATAAACCCTGCATCCTTTCTTACTCAGGTATTCGGCTGTTGCCAGTCCAATGCCCGAAGAGGCACCGGTAATAAAGATCACTTTGTTCTGCATGCTGCAAAGATGAAAAAAAGCGGTAAGAAAACGGAAAAAAAGAAAGAAAAAAAGGCAAGCTACCTGCATCACACCGCTACGACCTGATACCTTTGCTGCGTTCCCACCCTGGAGGATTCTCAGGGAGCTGGTTGTGCAGGACTTGCCCGTGCAAATTTACAACCCTTTTATTATTTTTCAACTATAATTCACTAAAATTTTCCTGCACAAAAGAAATGTGTTTTTTTTCTATATTTGTTTAAATATTAAACCAACAATTATGGAAAACAAACCAAATCAAAGTAAAAATATTATGCTTACCTATGGCTTATACCTTGGGGTGGCTTCTATTTTAATTTCTGTTGTCTATTACGTACTCGGCATGGCCTATGAAAATGACTGGAAAAAAAGTGTGATCTCAATCGCTGTTTCAGGGCTCATTCTCTTTTTAGGCATCAAAAAGTTTAAAGAATCGAATGAAGGCTTTTTAACCGTTGGTCAGGCCATCAAAACCGGTTTGGGGATCTCTTTGGTAGCGGGGATCATTTCGGTTGTATACACCATCATTTTTATGCTGTTCATCGAGCCTGAATTCGTCAATAACCTGGTGGAGATTACCCGACAAAAAACGTATGAAGATAATCCGGAACTAACAGAAGAGCAGGTTGACGGTGCCATGGAAATAGTCAAAAAAATGTCTTCACCCGGTATGATGTCGGCATTTATTCTTCTCGCTTCACTGTTTTTTGGATTCGTTATTTCCCTGATTTCCGGTCTTATCCTGAAAAAAGAACAAAAAACCTATTGAGTTTCTGACTGAATTCTTATAAAGCAAAAATACTTAAGTTCATAAAGGCTGTCTGAAAAGGCAGCCTTTATTTTTTAGAAATAGTACTCTGTTATGCGTCCTTGAACCTTCTAGGGTAAATCAAGGTGTATATTCCATTTTTTTCTTTCTGATTATTAAAAACCACAATTTTCAGAAAATAAGCCGGAAAGATACCCTGAATAACGAGATCGAATTTTATATTTGTAAATGAATTTCTAATAAACAGGCCTTTCATGGACATATCCGTTGTCATACCTTTACTTAACGAAGAAGAATCATTACAGGAATTACACGACTGGATTGTAAAAGTGATGCAGTCCAATCATTTTTCATACGAAATACTTTTTGTTGATGACGGAAGTACGGACAGCTCATGGCAGGTCATCGAGGACTTGGCTCAAAAAAACGCACATGTAAAGGGACTTAAATTTCACCGGAATTACGGAAAATCCCAGGCGCTCAACGTTGGGTTTAAAAAATCCAAAGGAGATGTGGTAATCACCATGGACGCAGACCTGCAGGATAGTCCGGATGAAATTCCAGAATTGTTCGACCTGGTCAAAAATCAACATTACGACCTGATCTCGGGATGGAAAAAAAAGCGCTATGATTCTGCGATCAGGAAAAATCTGCCTTCCAAACTGTTCAATGCTGCAGCCCGCAAAACATCCGGACTGAGTCTGCACGACTTCAATTGCGGACTGAAAGCCTACCGGTCTGAGGTAGTCAAAAACATCGATGTGTCAGGAGAAATGCACCGCTATATTCCCGTACTCGCAAAAAATGCCGGTTTTTCCAGAATTGAAGAAAAGGTCGTGCAACATCAGGCAAGAAAATACGGAACCACAAAATTTGGCATGAGCAGGTTTATCAATGGATTTTTGGACCTGCTCACCATCAGCTTTCTCACAAAATTCGGAAAAAGGCCCATGCATCTGTTCGGCTTACTCGGTACAGCCCTTTTTATCATCGGATTTTTAGCTTCTGCCTATATCGGTATATCGAAGCTGGTAAAATTGTACCTGCACGAGCCGGCCATTCTGGTTACTGATAATCCCTGGTTTTATATCGCTCTGACCTGGATGATCATTGGTTTTCAGATGTTTTTGGCAGGATTTCTGGCAGAGTTGATCCTGCGTACAAAAATCAAGGAAAAACGATACAAAATCAGCAAACAAATAAATTTTTAAAATTATCTTTGTGTAAATTCCAATCACATGAACCCAACGGAAATTCTTAAAAAAGCGCAGGAATGGCTCAAAAGCCCCTTCGACGAAAAAACAAAAGAAGAAGTTAAGCAAGTCATCGAAAATGACCCTAAAGAACTGGCAGACCGGTTCTATAAAGATCTGGAGTTCGGTACCGGAGGCATGCGCGGTGTGATGGGAGCAGGAACAAACAGAATCAATAAATATACCCTGGGTAAAAGTACCCAGGGCCTGTCAAATTATTTAATAAGTGCCTTTCCGGGAAAAAAACTGAAGGTGGTCATAGCCTATGATTGCAGAAACAACAGCCAGCTGTTTGCAAAAGAGGTTGCAAAGGTGTTTTCGGCGAATGACATTCAGGTTTATTTGTTTGAGGAACTCAGACCAACCCCGGAACTCTCTTTTGCAGTAAGAGAACTGCGCTGCGATGCAGGCATCGTGCTGACCGCTTCCCATAATCCGCCGGAATACAACGGTTACAAGGTTTATTTCAATGATGGCGGGCAGATTGTTCCACCACAGGATGATGCTATTGTGGATGAGATCAACAAGGTGAAATTTGATAAGATCCGTTTCGATGCAAAAGAGGATCTGATACAGGTTATCGGTGAAGCCATCGACAACAAATTTATTGAGGCTGCGGTAAAAAATGCAACTTTTCCGGATACGAAAGGAAGGAAGCAGCTAAAAATAGTTTTTACCTCCCTGCACGGCACTTCCATCACCATCATGCCCAAGGCATTTGAAAAAGCCGGTTTTACTGATGTACACATCGTTGAAGAGCAAAGGGTACCCGATGGAAATTTCCCAACAGTAAAATCTCCCAATCCGGAAGAACCTGCCGCCCTGAAAATGGCCACCGATCTGGCCAATAAAATTGGTGCTGACATCCTGATTGGTACAGATCCGGATTGCGACCGTTTGGGTATTGCCGTTCGCAATAATAACAACGAAATGGTTCTGCTCAACGGCAACCAGACCTTTTCCGTATTGATCGAATTTTTGATCAAGAAATGGAAGGAACAGAACAGAATAAACGGAAAACAGTTCATCGGCTCCACCATTGTTACCTCACAGCTGGTGAACAGGATAGGCACACATTACGGCGTGAATACCAAACTGGGTTTAACCGGTTTTAAATGGATCGCCAAAATGATCCGCGATGCTGAAGGAAAAGAAGAATTCATAGGTGGCGGCGAAGAAAGTTTTGGCATGATGGTTGGCGATTTTGTAAGGGATAAAGACGCCATTTCTGCCACCCTGCTCGCCTGTGAAATTGCCGCAGACGCAAAAAGCAAAGGAAGCTCTGTTTATGATGGCCTGCTTGACATTTACACAAAACTTGGCTTGTACAGGGAACATTTAATTTCTGTCGTTAAAAAAGGCATGGAAGGTGCTCAGGAGATCAAACAAATGATGGTAGACCTCAGACAAAACCCGCTCACCGAGATCGATGGCGAAAAAGTGCTGTATTTAAATGACTACGAATCATCCGTTTCGAGGAATCTGATCAAAAAAACCAAAGAAAAAATAGACCTGCCAAAATCGGATGTGCTTATTTACGAGACCGAAAACGGCACACGAATTGCGGCCAGGCCAAGTGGTACGGAACCGAAGATCAAATTCTATATCAGTGTGAACAGTCCGCTGCAAAGCAAGTCAGCTCTTGTGCAGACAGAAGAAAAGTTGAACAAAAAAATTGAGAGAATCGTCAAAGAGCTATCTTTGTAAACTTTGAAGAGATCTTCCCTTTGGTTTTAAGTTTACAGAATGAATTATTTTCTACAAATACTGCGTTTCGCCAAGCCCTATACAAAATATGCCTGGCTGAATGTATTTTTTAATCTGTGCTATGCTGTTTTCAATGTACTATCCGTGCTTGCCTTTATCCCGGTACTGGGAATTCTGTTCGGAAATGAAGACAAGATAACCGAAAAACCACGATTCTCGGGCGTTGACGGGGTGTATGATTACGTGCAGAACAGCCTGAACTATTATGTTTCAGAAATAATCAATACCAGTGGCATTGAAAAGGCCCTGCTCTTTATTTGTTTGGTGAGTTTTTCTCTGTTTTTTTTCAAAAACCTTTTTCGATATCTTGCAGAATATGTGCTGGCCTATTTTAACAGTGGGGTGGTTAAAGATCTGCGCGATGCCATGTACAAAAAAATACTGGAGCTGCCCGTGGCCTATTTCTCTGAAAAGAAAAAGGGCGACACCATAGCCCGCATGACCAGCGATGTTCAGGAAATTGAAAATTCCTTTTTAAATTCACTGGAAGCCATTGTAAGAGAGCCTGTTACCATTATTTTTACACTGATATCCATGTTCGCGATCAGCGTAAAACTGACCTTATTCGCTTTTATATTATTGCCTGTTTCAGGGATTATCATCTCTTTCGTAAGTAAAAAGCTTAAAGCCAAATCTTTAAAAGCACAACAGGAAACAGGGCATTTTCTGGCCTTTATTGAAGAAACACTCACAGGTTTAAAGGTGATCAAAAGCTTTACAGCAGAGAACAAAATGCAGCAAAAATTTGAAGCCTCCACCTCGCGTTTTAAAAAACTGATGATCAGTGTTTTTCAGCGCAAAAGCCTGGCCTCACCCATGAGTGAATTCCTGGGTGCCGCTACCATTATTGCCATTTTATGGTTTGGCGGCAGACTCGTGATCCAGGGTGATGAAGGCATGAAACCGCAGGAGTTCCTCGGTTATATCGGACTGTTCTACCTGATCCTGAATCCGGCCAAAACCATTTCAAAAGCATTCTTCAGCGTACAAAAGGGTAACGCTTCTGCCGAAAGGATCATGGAAATTTTAAATACCAAAAACGACATACAGGACAAAAAGGATGCCATCGTAAAAACGACTTTTGAGGAGAGCATTGAGCTGAAGCATGTTTCGTTCAAGTACAAGGATGATTATGTGCTGGAAAATTTTTCCCTGGTCATCCCAAAAGGCCATACAGTCGCACTGGTCGGGCAATCCGGAAGCGGTAAATCTACCATAGCCAACCTGATTCCCCGCTTTTACGATGTGAATGAGGGAGAAATACTTCTGGATGGTATCAACATAAAGGACCTGACCAAAGAATCGCTGAGAGACCTCATCGGCCTGGTCACCCAGGAATCTATTTTATTCCACGACACGGTTAATAACAATATACAGCTGGGTGTTGAGTCGGCTTCCATGGAACAGGTGATACAGTCGGCAAAAATTGCCAATGCCCATGAGTTTATCATCGACCTGCCAAAAAAATACGATACCAATATCGGCGACAGCGGAAATACACTTTCCGGCGGACAAAGACAAAGGCTTTCCATCGCCAGGGCTGTTCTGAAAAATCCACCGATCATGATTTTGGATGAAGCTACATCTGCTTTGGACACAGAATCAGAACAACTCGTGCAGTCGGCTTTGGAAAATATGATGAAAAACAGAACCTCCGTGGTAATCGCGCACAGGCTTTCTACCGTTCAAAAAGCGGATCTCATAGTCGTTATGCAAAAAGGAAAGATCGTAGAACAGGGCAAACACCAGGAACTGTTAAACAAAAAAGGCGTGTATTACAATCTCGTAAATATGCAATCCTTACAATAAATGAATTTAAAATAAACCGATGGATATTATAAAAAGTCTGGAATGGCGGTATGCCTGCAAGAAATTCGATGAGACAAAAAAAATAAGTAGTAAGCAACTGGATATACTCAAAAAAGCGTTTAACCTCACCCCAACATCCTTCGGTCTCCAACCCGTAAAAATGCTTGTTATAACAGATCAGGAAGTCAAACAAAAAATATTCAAATATTCCTATTTTCAACAGCAGGTGAGCACCTGTTCTCATTTATTGGTCTTGTGCATTGATACAGTGACGGATGACGAAGCCATCGACGCCTATTTTGATCTGGAGAAAAAGACCCGAGGCACTTCCGAAGATATTGTTGCAAAATTCAGGGGGCAATTAAAAACCATGTACAGGAATAAAAGCCAGGCTGAAATTGAGCAATCAGCTATCTATCAGACCTATATCATTTTGGGTAATCTGATGACCGTATGTGCAATGGAAGGAATTGACAATTGTCCCATGGAAGGTTTTGTCCCTGAAAAAGTTGATGAACTTCTTGGTTTGGCTGAGAAAAAACTCAAATCAGTACTGATGCTTCCTGTTGGTTTCAGGGCTCCGGATGATTTTATGCAGACGATGAAAAAGGTGAGAAAACCGCTGGATGAGATCGTTTTCGACTACCCGGGATAGACCGAATAATATGGGCCTGCCTGTAATCCAGGACAAGGAATCAGAAATTTAAATTGTTTTTAACTAACTTTAAGTACATAATTAATAACAAGCCATGTCACAAGCACTCAGCCAACTCGAACCCAAACAGATCTGGAAGAATTTTTCAAAATTAAATGCCATACCCCGCGGTTCAAAAAAAGAAGAAAAGGTGGTTGCCTTTATGGTGGAATTCGGCAAATCGCTCGGCCTGGAAACCCGGGTCGACGGAGTAAAAAATGTGCTGATCAAAAAACCGGCTACTCCAAAAATGCAGAACCGTAAAACTGTGGTATTGCAATCGCATCTGGATATGGTTCACCAGAAAAATAATGCCACTGTTTTTGATTTTGACAAACAGGGCATTGATATGTATGTTGACGGTGATTGGGTTAAAGCCAGAGGCACAACCCTCGGGGCAGATAACGGTCTTGGCGTAGCTGCGATCATGAGTGTACTGGAGAGTAAAGATATAGAGCATCCCGCCCTCGAGGCTTTGTTTACCATAGACGAGGAGACAGGTATGTCAGGTGCCAAAGGACTGCAGGCAGGCTTTTTAAGCGGAGAAATCCTGCTCAATCTGGATACAGAGGAAGATGACGAAATTGACATAGGCTGTGCAGGCGGACTGGATGTAACGGCCAGTAAAATGTATGCCGAAAAGGATGTTCCTAAAGACTCCATCGCATATCAGATCAGTCTGAAGGGACTGCGTGGCGGACATTCAGGCATGGATATACACCGCGGTTTTGGGAATGCCAACAAGATCATGAATGAAATTTTATTACGGGGTAAAGACCTGATATCTGTTTCTTCTATCCATGGTGGCAGCTTGCGCAATGCCATTCCAAGGGAAAGCGTTGCCGTCATTACCTTTGATAAAAAGCATGAAGCACAGATCAGGAAGAACTTCGAGGAATTTTTCAATACGATAAAAACAGATTTCAAAAACACTGAACCAATAATGGAACTCCAGCTTGAACAGGTAAAAACCCCTGCCAGGGCCATGGACACCGAAGCGCAGAAACTTTTTCTGGAAGCGATCAAAAAAGCCCATAACGGAGTGTATAAAATGAGTGAAGAAATGCCGGACCTGGTGGAAGCCTCCAACAATATTGCCAAGGTGAATATACTGGATGGCAAGATCATGATCGAATGTCTCACCAGGTCATCAGTTGAAAAAACAAAGGCCGAAGTTGCGGAACAACTAAAAACAACCTTTGACGGCAAAGGATTTAAAACCGTGTTTTCAGGTGATTATCCCGGCTGGAAACCAAATCCGGATTCGCCTATCCTGGCTGTGCTGACTGAATTATATACTTCGGTCTTCAACACCAAACCCAAAGTTGTTGCCTGTCACGCCGGTCTCGAATGCGGTATCCTGGGAACCAATTACCCCGGTATGGATATGATCTCATTCGGGCCAACCATTCATGGTGCCCATTCACCTGATGAAAAAGCCAACATCCCTTCTGCACAAAAATTCTGGAAGTTTTTGCTGGAAATCCTGCAGCATATACCTCAGAAATAAGCTCTGATTACAGCAGTACTGAAGTTTTATGAATTATTTATAAAATATCTTTTTGTAAAGAAGCGTTTTAGCATAATATTTGCTACCTGAAAGAAAAACTGTTTCTTTTTATGAAGAAAGGACTGCTATTTATATTTTTTTTATCGCTATTCGGGTTTGGATTTGCTCAGATGGATCAGGGAAAATCAATCCAACTGCAGGGACTGAACTTTCAGGTTGATCCAACACAGCAGGAGGTGCAGATAGACAATCCCTTTGATGTGAAAATTCCGCAAAACCTCAACTTCAGCCCGGATTACAACCCGAGTTTTGACCCCAATAAAACAGAATTTGACTTTTTAAAAACGAAAAAGAAACAGCCAAGCTTTTTATCTCAGAATACCCGGAACGACAGCGACATATTAAAACCCCAATACTACAACGGTAAGGATGTAACCAATGCGCGCTTGGTCACCAGCCAGGAATTGGGCAGATTATCGACAAACTCTGACAAAATACGCATAGAATGCAGGGATCACAGTTATGTTGACGGCGACCGCGTGCGGGTTTATCTCAACGAAAAGGTAGTCTATAGAAATATCGGGCTCCAGGGAAATTACTTCATCATCAATATTGAATTGGAAGAAGGTTTTAACCGCATCGATATAGAAGCGCTCAATCAGGGAAGTTCGGGGCCGAACACGGCAGAATTTCTGGTTTTCGACAAACAGGGCTACAAGATCGCAGACAAAGAATGGAATATGGAAACCAACCAGATCGCCACTTTGGTAGTGATCAGGGATTAGGCTTTGACTATTCCTGATTTTCGATTGATCGCTTTTTAATTTAAACTCCCTTTCTTACCAGAGCACTTTACCAAAGTATCGGCTGCCTGCCATGCTGCCTTAAATAAGCATTCGTCTTGCTGAAATGTCCGTTGCCAAACCACAAGCCCCTGTTCGCACTTAAAGGTGACGGATGCCCGGTAGTCAGCACCAAATGCTTCTTCCCGTCGATCCGGCTTCCTTTATTCTTTGCATAACCTCCCCAGAGTAAAAATACGAGTTGTTCCTTGTGCAGGGATAATTGCTCAATGACCGCATCCGTAAAGATCTCCCATCCTTTGTTCTGGTGAGAGCCCGCCTGACCGGCACGCACCGTCAAAGTGGCATTGAGCAGCAATATCCCCTGTCCGGCCCAGGGCATCAGGTCACCGCTCTTTGGAATTGGCTTTCCGGTATCTGTTTCTACTTCTTTAAATATATTTACTAAGGATGGTGGCTGTGGTATCCCTTCATGGACAGAAAAGCAGAGCCCGTTTGCCTGGCCCGGTCCGTGGTAAGGATCCTGGCCGATGATGACCACCTTTACTGCCTCAAAGGGACAGGCATTGAAGGCTGCAAATATTTCTGCGGCCGGTGGGTAACAGGTGTGGCTTTTGTATTCTGAGCGCACAAAATTCGTGAGATCTTTAAAATAATCCTTCTCAAATTCTGCAGTAAGAACTGCTTTCCAGCCGGCTTCTATTTTTACATCCATGATACAAGTTCTTTGAAACAAGTCCTTCCAACAACGAACGACTTATTTCTTTATTTTTGCTATTACAAAACTACAATTTTGATCAGCAAAATAACACAAAATACGCTTAAAGACCTTGAATTTGACCGGGTTTTGGATCAGATCGCAGCCTACAGCATTTCCGGCCCCGGCAAAGCGGCTGTTTTGGATCTAAAACCCATTACGCATGAAAAATTATTGATCAACCGCTTATATGAGGTGAATGAATACCTTTCTTCTTATCAAAACAACAACCGCATACCCAACCACTATTTTGAAGAGATCAATAAAGAACTGAACTACCTGCAGATCGCAGGAAGTTATCTGGAAGGCGCATCCTTTTTAAAATTGAGCGCTATGGCCAATACAGTGCTTGGGCTTTTGAAATTCTTTGAAAAATTCAATTTTTTATATCCTACCCTTCAGTCCGATATCAGCAAACTCACCTATCACCCGGCGCTCGTGCAACAGATAGAAAGGCTGATCACGCCTTTTGGAGAGGTCAGGGACGATGCCTCGCCTGATCTGCTCAGGATCCGCAAGGAAATTCAGGCTGTCAGAGGAAAGATCGGAGGCAGTTTTAACACTGCCCTCGCCACCTATATCTCTTCAGGATTCCTCGATGAGATCAAGGAAACGGTGGTAGACAACCAGCGGGTCCTGGCAGTTTCTGCCATGCACCGCAAAAAAGTGAACGGGGCTATTTTGGGAAGCTCTAAAACAGGGAGTATCGTGTATATTGCTCCGGAATCGACTTTGCAGTTCAACAGAGAACTGCAAAATCTGCAATATGACGAGCAGGAAGAAGTCATCAGGATACTTAAAAAACTAACAGATGAAACCCGGCCTTATCTGGCTGTGCTGACCAATTACCAGGATTATCTGGTAGCTCTGGATCTGATAGGCGCCAAAGCCGCTTATGCCCGGGAAATCAATGCCTGTCTGCCGCCTGTTTCCAGGGATAAGGTAATCAGATTAAGAGAAGCCTATCACCCCATTTTACTTCTGGAAAACAGGAAGAAAAACCAAAAGACCATTGCGCAGGATATCGAACTGAAGCAGGATCACCGGATCATTGTAATTTCCGGTCCGAATGCCGGAGGTAAGAGCATCACCTTAAAAACGGTTGGACTCTTGCAGACCATGCTCCAAAGCGGCATACTGATCCCTGTACACGAAAAAAGCGAAGTGTCCTTTTTCAAAACCATACTAACCGATATCGGTGATAACCAGTCTATAGAAAACCACCTGAGCACCTACAGTTACCGCTTGAAGAATATGCGTAATTTTTTGCAAAAATGCGATGAGCATACCCTCTTTCTGATCGATGAATTTGGAACGGGAAGCGACCCCGAACTCGGCGGGGCGCTGGCAGAAGTGTTTCTGGAAGAGTTCTACGAAAAAGGATCTTTTGGGATCATTACCACCCATTATGCCAACTTAAAAGTACTGGCCGATGAACTTCCTGAAGCTGTCAATGCCAATATGCAGTTCGATTACCAAACTTTGGAACCCTTGTACAAACTGGTAACAGGACAGGCAGGGAGTTCCTTTACCTTTGAAGTTGCCCAAAAGAACGGTATTCCTTTCCGACTCATCAACAGGGCGAAAAAAAAGGTGGAAAGGGAAAAAATTCGTCTGGACAAGACCATCGCCAAACTGCAAACAGAAAGAAGTAATTTACAGAATACCTCCCACCGCCTGGAAAAAGAAAGGGCCCTGGCAGAAGAAACCACGCAAAAATTAATTGAAAAACAGCAAAAGATACAGGACAAGATCAACAGCTATCAGGAACTCTATGACAACAACCAAAAGATGTTGTTTTATGGAAGAACCATGAATCAGATCCTGCATAAATTTTTTCAAAACAACAACAAGAAAGAACTAAATGAGCAAATCCAGAAATGGATCGCCACGGAACATTCCAAATATCTGAAAACACAAGAGGAAAAAAAGCAAAAGCAGCTGCAAAACGCAAGTGTCCAACCGGAAAAACCCATTTCGAAAAGAGAACGCAAGCTCCTGAATGAGCAGATCAGGCAGACAGAAAAAAAGGAGAAGGAAGTACTCGAAAAAGCGGAAAAAGAGATTTTACATGAGGTGATCCGGGTAAGAACAGAAAAAAAGGAAAAAGAAAAAAAGATAGCCCGAACCAAAGAGGATTACCAATTCAAGGTCAATGACCGCGTGCGTTTGATCGACGGATCTGCCAAGGGAACCATAGAAAAAATAGAAAAAAATACGGCCACCATCAATTACGGGATCTTTACCGCCAAAACAAAACTCGACCAGCTGGAACTGGTTGAAGGAACAAAAAATTGAATCAGAGAGCCGTCTATTCCCCTGCTCTTAATATTCAACTATTTCCTTTCTGCCCCTGCCCGGGTTTGGCAATTCTAACATATCACCAATTATTTTGTTGTACCGGTCCGGGTAAAAATCATATTTTCCATCTCCCGGATAAAAGGTCATTTCACCAAAAATGATCTGCTGATCTACCAGATAAAAATCAGGTCTTGCAAGCGGAAAGCGATCTGCCAAAACCTCGGCCAGCTCCCACATTTTGCTGTATAAGGCAGGTTTTTCAATAGGTCCCGAAAACGGTTCTCTGTTCCTGGTATTGAATTCCTGCAATTCAAATTCCCTGTTGAAATTGGCCTGTACTTCTCTCCCGTTCAAATCCATTATAACCTGAGCATAAACTCCTTTGCCGTTCATACAGACAAACTTATAATCAGTTAAAAACCTTTTACCCTCTTCAACGAGTAGTTTTTCAATGACGATCCCGGGTCTGATGTTTTTATAAGCCCATTCAAATCCTACCTTCTTGTAATGGTCATATTTCAACCAGTCTCTCAGTATCTTTTTGGTACTTTTTATATCCAAACCGGCTTTGTCACGTACGATCAGATTCTTTCTGCAGCCATGGGTAGCCTTGATGATAAACTGATCGGGCAAGGCCTCAAAATCAATTTCTTCAACACGGCGGTAAATGCCATAAAGTTCATTCAGATATGCCGGGCCGATTTTTTCACTAACATAGGATCTGACCGCATATTTATCGGCCAGTTGCGTCAATATCGGCGGATGGTAATAGAGCTTCAGCCAATTCTTTTTTTCGTTGATCTCAACCGGATTTTCCAGATTTAATTTTTTACCCGTGTAGGCTCCATGTCTAAATTTCAATAACATGGATACAGGCAAAAACCTGAAGTTCTTTAAGATCCTGTACAATTTTTTCCTGTTCTCAGAAATCTTCATAAGTGCATGATTTCTTTACCTGTTACCCGGATATTATTGAGATCATTTCGGAAAGCAGCAAACGGCTATTCAACATACCTCTCCATCTCCCGGTCGTAAAAACTTCCGGCCTGCTCGATCAGATCGGCAACCTCATTCGCCAGCTCAGTCTCCTCGCCTTCCAGATCATCAAACCATTCAACTTCATCATTCACCAGATTGATGATAAATCTGGGATAATCGGTATGGATAACAAAAATATCATCCGGACAATCGGTATTGTCGCCCAATAAGAATTTAGGTAGGGTCATTTCTTTTTTATACAAAGGTAATCATTCAGCACAATTACGGAAAGCCATGCCGCCCATTCTATGTAAAATTTGCGAGCACTTCATTAACAAACAATTTATCGTGAAAAAAATGTAATTTTAACCCACATATCCGTCAAACAATGCCAAAAAGAACAATTTTTTCCATGCTCGACACAGCGGTTGAGCGCTATGCCCATAAACCCTACCTGCACCAAAAGTCTGATGCAGGATGGCAGCTAACCAGTTTTGAAGAGGCCAGAGAAAAAGTTATGCAGCTTACCAGTGCCCTGGTTGATCTCAAAATTCAGTACGAAGATAAAATTGCGATTATCTCTGAGGCCAAAACAGACTGGATCATAGCCGAATTTGCCGCCCTGTATGCCGGCGCTATTTCTGTTCCTTTATCCATAAAGCTGTTGCCCGAGGAGATTCCCTTCCGGATAAACCATTCCGATTCAAAACTCTTGTTAATATCTGAAAATACCATTGAAAAAATACTATCGCAATGGGACCGGTTTGAATACAAAGAGCTGAAGCTTGTGGTCATGGATCTTCCAAGCACCAAGATCAGTGATCTCTGTAAACAGTACAATTTTAAGGAAGCTGACCTGCTTTTTATCGGTGATCTGTATAAAAGCGGTACAAAATCCCTGGATAAAAACAGGGCCTTGATAGAACGAACCCTACAAATGATCCGGGAAGATGATGTGGTGACCATTTCTTATACCTCCGGGACCACGGGAAACCCGAAAGGAATCATGCTCACCCACCTGAATTACTATTCGAACAGCCACGCTGCGGTGGACACATTTCAGATCAAAGAGAACATTTCCACCCTGCTGATTTTGCCCACAGACCATTCATTTGCGCATACTGTTGGCATATACACGGCCCTGGTAAAGGGATTAGCCATCTATTTTGTCGATGCCCGGGGCGGAGGGATCAATGCCCTGAAGAATATTCCTATAAATCTGGTGGAGGCCAATCCACGCTTTTTACTTACGGTGCCCGCCCTTACCAGCAATTTTATGCAAAAAATGAAAGATGGCATTCAGGCCAAGGGTGCTGCCATCGAAGGCATATTCCAGCGGGGTTTAAAAGCAGCCATGCTCAGAAATGGCGATGGCTTTACCAAACCGTCGGGAGCAGTTCAGCTCGCCACCTGGTTTAATTACCAACTAGCGGAGAAACTGATCTTTAAAAAATTGCGGCTGATCTTTGGCAAAAACATCGAATTCTTTGTGGGCGGCGGTGCCCTGCTCGACATCAACCAACAGAAGTTCTACAAGGCCATCGGCATACCGGTTTACCAGGGTTACGGACTTACGGAGGCCACACCGATCATTTCCACCAACACACCTTTTGCGCATAAAATGGGGACTTCCGGTAAGGTACTGGGAGGAATTACCTGCAAAATAGCCGATGAAAACGGCAAAGAATTACCAAAAGGCGAAAAAGGTGAAATTGTGATCAAGGGTGATAACGTGATGAAAGGGTACTACAAAAATCCAAAAGCTACCGAAGAAACCATCAAAAACGGCTGGTTGCACACCGGTGACCTGGGCTATTTTGACAAAGACGACTTTCTGGTAGTTACAGGCCGGGAAAAAGCTTTGCTGATCTCGGAAGATGGTGAAAAGTATTCTCCTGAAGAAATTGAAGAAGTCATTGCCAATTCCTCAGCCATGATCAACCAGGTAATGACTTATAATGATCATAAAAAATATACGACTGCACTGGTCACACTCAACAAAAAAAATATAGAGGACTGGATAAAGAAAAACAACATGGCCAATACCGACATGGTTTTGGAAAAAATAAAAGACGAAATTTTTTCTTTCAAAAAGAAAAATGAGTTCAAAAACAAATTTCCCGAAAAATGGCTCCCTGCCCATTTTCAGATCGTGGAAGAAGCCTTTTCTGAAGAGAACAAGATGATCAATTCTACCATGAAAATGGTTCGCTTTGCCATTTTAAACGCCTTCCAGGACAGGATTGACCTGATGTACGGACCAAACGCCCAGCAAAACTCTACGGAAAAGAACAAACAGGTTCTTGAAAAAATGTTTAAATTATAAAAAAATGGGGCTCCCGGCCCCATTTTTTCTGATTTCTAATACGCATCGGTATGCACATTGGCTATGGCACGGCCCGAGGGTTCATTCATGTTTTTAAAACTCTCATCCCACTCCAGCGCGATCTTGGTACTGCAGGCCACTGAGGGTTCCTGAGGCACGCATAGTGCTGCGGTATCTGAGGGGAAATGCCCTTCAAAAATAGAACGGTAATAATATTCTTCTTTGGTTGTGGGTGTTTGTATCGGAAATTTGAAACGGGCATTCGCCAGTTGCTCATCACTGATCTTTTCATTCACCACTTTTTTCAGGGTATCGATCCAGCTGTAACCAACACCGTCTGAAAACTGCTCTTTTTGTCTCCAGGCCACGCTGGCCGGTAAATAACTTTCAAATGCCTTGCGTATCACCCATTTCTCCATGCGTTCCTTGTTGATCATTTTATCCTGCGGGTTGATCCTCATAGCTACATCCATGAACTCTTTATCTAAAAAAGGTACCCTTCCTTCTATACCCCAGGCAGCAAGTGACTTGTTTGCCCGCAAACAGTCGTACATGTGGAGTTTTTCCAGTTTACGAACCGTTTCCTTATGAAACTCTTCGGCATTGGGCGCCTTATGAAAATATAGGTACCCTCCAAAAAGCTCATCTGCACCTTCACCGGACAGAACCATCTTTACCCCCATCGACTTGATTACACGGGCCATCAAATACATCGGGGTTGAAGCGCGGATGGTGGTGATATCATAGGTTTCCAGATGGTAGATCACATCCTTTATGGCATCCAGCCCCTCCTGAATGGTAAACTTGATCTCATGGTGCACGGTTCCGATATGCTCAGCCACTTTTTGTGCCGCCGCCAGATCGGGCGATCCCTCCAGACCCACTGAAAAAGAGTGCAAACGAGGCCACCAGGCTTCCTGGGTATCGTCTGATTCAATCCTTTTCTCTGCATATTTTTTAGCAATGGCTGAGGTAACAGAAGAATCCAAACCACCTGACAACAACACGCCATAAGGCACGTCAGACATCAGTTGACGGTGCACAGCCGCTTCGAGTGCTACCCTCAGTTCTTCAATGCTGGTCCCGTTATTTTTAACCGCATCGAATTCTTTCCATTCACGGTCATACCAGCGTTTAATTTCTCCTTCCGGACTGTACAAATAATGCCCCGGAGGAAAAAGTTCAATTTTTGAACAATGGCCTTCCAAAGCTTTCAATTCAGATGCCACATAAAAGGTACCGTTCTTGTCCCAGCCCATATACAAAGGGATGATACCCATATGGTCACGGGCAATAAAATAGGCGTTCTTTTCTGCATCCCAAAGCGCAAAGCCGAAAATGCCATTCATTTCATCTATAAAGGAAGGGCCTTTTGCTTTGTATAAAGCCAAAATGACCTCACAGTCAGACTCAGTTTGAAACTTATAATTTCCCTCAAACTGCTTGCGGAGTTCTTTGTGGTTATAAATTTCACCATTGGCAGCCAGCACCAGCTTTTTGTCTTCGCTGAACAAAGGTTGCTTACCCGAAGCCGGGTCAACGATAGCCAGGCGCTCATGGGCCAGAATGGCTTTTTCATCTGAATAAATACCGCTCCAATCCGGTCCGCGATGCCTTAACTTTTTAGACATCT
>Ga0105098_10000168_pt1 | contig 20638 bp, 16 predicted proteins | sample PPLLak21cMay2015_FD_79137 | JGI IMG/M metagenome (GOLD analysis project Ga0105098, IMG submission 79137) | Freshwater sediment microbial communities from Prairie Pothole Lake near Jamestown, North Dakota, USA - PPLs Lake P7 Core (1) Depth... | ecosystem: Environmental > Aquatic > Freshwater >... | reverse complement strand
GCCACCACTCCCAGCATATAACGCACAGTGGGCATATTGGCGCGCGTCACCCATATGTCAGTGGCCGGATCGTACTCCTCAACGGTGGCAAGGAAACCGGCATCGTGATTATACCCGCCGATTGCATAGAGTTTGCCATCGACCACTCCAACACCCATTGCGCCACGCGGTTCCGGGAGCGGAGTAGTGGTGCTCCACGCATCCATGGCCGGGTCGTATACTTCCACTGTATTAACCTCATTCGGATAAGGGCCGTCTATTACTCCACCAATTGTGTAAATCATTCCATTTATCACCCCGGTTCCCATATACCCTCGTCCGGCGGGCATCGGAGCCTTGGCAACCCAGGTATCTGTCGTTGGATCGTAGGCTTCAACGGTATCGATGCCGTACGAGGCAAGATTACTCCCTCCCATAACATACAATATGCCGTTAATTGCGTTCGCCGAAACCTGGAATCTGGCTGTTGGCATCGGTGTATGAGTCTCCCATCCAGGTGTCTGCGCCGACACGGGCGCAGGTGTACCCAGGAACGAAAACACAAACACGAAGACCAGCATCAGATTGAAAAGCTTATGAGTTTTCATATTGTTTCCTCCCGAAACAGAAATTAATAACCGGCCATAAAGGCCGGTTTCGCTACTGGCTCCCCGATAACTTGTCAAGCGCCCAAATTAAGTTACCAGATCATCGCCGCCTGAACGTGCATGCACAGGTCGTGAAAATAAGATGATGATTATCCCCTGATGCCTCCCCGATGAATGTTTAGCAAAGTTTCCCTCCAAGACTATCATAGCAAAAACTGGAGGTGAATACAACTGGTTGTTAATTACATGTTTATAACAAATCCAACCACTTTTTCGATATACTATTGTTCCACTTGTCCATTCGATTCGACCTCCTACAATTGCTCTCGCGAACTTCCTTCCGGGCAATTCCGTCTTAAGCAGGGAAATGAGCCTTCGCAAGGCTGACTCCAAAAAATTTCAAGAGAGGGCATCACCATGACATTTAGAAAGAAAACCCTGCTGGGCATTATTCTGCTTATTCTTACAACTTCAGGTGGACTCGCGCTCAAACTCTATCGCCAGCCGCTGGGACCGGCATTGGAATTGCCAACCGTCACCCAACCCAATCCCACCCGGACGACCATTCCAGCACAGCAAACCCCTCTCGCGCTGGAAAGCACCGCAACCGAGGCCCTGCCGACCGCTTCCCAAACCGCTACGCCGCAACCGTTGTGCGGCGGCCCGGCGGTGATGAACATCCTTGCCATCGGTTCGGACGCGCGCGGCCAGCATTATCTGTATGGCCTGGCGGACATCATCCGCCTCGTGCGCGTGGACTTCGTCGAGTCGCGCGTCAGCATCCTGGAGGTGCCGCGTGACCTGTGGGTGGAGATCCCGGAGATCTCCGACCATTACAACATCACCGAGGGCAAATTGAACCAGGCGTATCTCTACGGGAACACCGGGCTTGGCTATTACGATGGCCCCGGCGAGGGACCTGGCTTGCTGGCGCGCACGTTGAATCTCAATTTCGGCGCGCAGCCCGATCACTATCTCGCCGTCAACATGCTGACCTTCGAAGCCATCGTGGACGCCATCGGGGGAATCGACATCTACCTGCCCTATGACGTCAGCGCGAAGACGCCGGAAAACCCGCGGGCGTTTGGAGTGGAGGCCGGTCAGCATCACTTCGACGGGAGGACTGCCCTCTGGGTGGCGCGCATCCGCCAGTACCACACGTTCGGCCGCGCCGAAAACCAGAATATCATCATGTGCGCCCTGCGCAGGAAGCTGCTCAGCCCGGCGGTCGTGCCGGCCGTCCCTGAACTGGTCAGAAGCTTCCGGCGTTATGTACAGACCGATCTCAGCCCGGAGCAGATCAACCAGCTTGCCTGCCTGGCCTCGCAAATGAAAGGCACGGATGTGGTCTTCGCCAGTTTTCCCATGGAGGTCTTCAAAGGCGCAAAGATCTACGATCCGCAGCTCAAATCCACCACCTCGGTCCTCGAGGCGGATTTCGACGTCCTGCGCGAGTACATCGACCGCTTCCAGCAGGGCGTATGGCCCGACCCGAACCTGGTCATCAACACCACGCCTTCACCGGCTGCAACCGATCTTGAATTTGCATGTGATGATTGAATGTGACAATCCGTCCTCTGCCACGGATTTCACTGATTCGCACCGATTTGTTTTTGGTTTCTCCGTGGGGATTCGTGCAACACTTGCACCTGCACTTCGATTTGCTTGGCAAATCGAAGTGCAGGTGTCCGTGGCTAAAAATTGTTCACTTGAATCTTTGTCTAAACTACTGGATTAAATATACTTGACCCTTCCCCGCTCTCGTCCTACAATTCAATTGCCTGACAATATCAAAAAAACAAAACATGTCACTCTGAGCGCAGCGAAGAGTCTCGCGTGTTGGGTTTGAGATGCTTCGTCGCGGCGCCAAAGGCGCCACTCCTCAGCATGACAATTCAAGGAGAATACAATGTCCGATTATTTATTTCGGGGTAAGCTCGCCAAACTCGACCGGGATGTTTACGAACTGACGCAGCTCGAGGCGGAGAGGCAGGCGAGGAAGCTGATCCTGATCCCAAGCGAATCGACTTCGCCGCTGGCAGTCGGTGAAGCGCTCGCTTCCACGTTCCAGAACATTTATGCCGAAGGTTACCCTAACGAAGAGACGCGCTGGATGTCCGAAGAAGAACTTTTGGATTATCCGGCGCGTTTAGCCGAGTATCGCCGCAATGCCGACCCGCGCTATTACAAAGGCGTGGAGTACGCGGATGTAGCCGAATCCCTGGCTCGCCGCCGCGCCGCCGAAGCCTTTGCCGCCAACGGGTTCACCGCCGACCAGATCTACGTCAACGTGCAGGCGCTTTCGGGCGCGCCCGCCAACAACGCCGTCTACCAGGCGCTGATGAACATCGGCGACACCGTGCTGGGGCTCAGCCTGCTGCACGGCGGGCACCTCTCGCATGGCTCGTCGGTCAATCGCAGCGGAAAATATTACAAGGCTGTACATTACACCGTGGACGAGAACGAAAGACTTGATTACGAGAAGATCTTCGAGCAGGCAATCGAAGCCAAACCGAAACTGATCATTGCCGGCTATTCATCCTATTCATGGATCCCCGATTGGATAAAGTTCCGCGCCATCGCCGATGAAGTCGGCGCGTACCTGCTGGCAGACATTTCGCACATCGGCGGGTTGATCGCGGCGGGCGTAGTGCCTTCGCCGGTCGGCATCGCCCATGTGGTCATGTCCACCACGCACAAGAGTCTCGACGGTCCACGCGGGGCGGTGTTACTGACCACCGACGCGGCGATCGCCAAAAAGCTCGACAAAGCAGTCTTCCCCGGCGAACAGGGCGGGCCGCATGTCAACGTCTTCGCGGCGCTGGCAGTGACCTTCAAGCTGGTGCAGACCAGGCAGTTCAGGAAATTGCAGGAACAGACTGTCGCCAATGCCAAAGCAATGGCAGATCAGTTCAAGAAGCGCGGACTGCGCGTCCCGTTCGGCGGCACGGACAGCCATATGGTCAACGTCGATGTGACGACCATCAAGTCGCCCGACGGCATCCCGCTGACAGGCGACCAGGCTGCGCGCATTCTGGACATTGCCGGGATCGTCGTCAATCGCAACACCATCCCTGGTGACAGGAATTCGGCGGACCCAAGCGGCATCCGTCTCGGCACGCCCTGGATCACACAGCGCGGCTTCAGGGAAAAAGAGACGCGCGAGCTGACCGACATCATGGCGGATGTATTGCTCGCCTGCGCGCCTCATGCCGTAGATACCCCGCATAAGGGAAAAGTGAAAAGGGCGAAGTTGGACTTCAGCATGCTGAACGATGCCAAGCTGCGCGTCAGGAAGCTGGCTGAGAAGGCCGGCATCGACTTCAGGTACAAGAAGAGCGGCTATCCTCACTTCTATTACATCGATGACACCGTCAAAGGCAAGGAGTTCGCGGTCTTTGAACTGAGCGGCTCACGCGTGCGGCAGGTGTTGGACTACGCCGTCTCCTCCGATCTCTCCGCCTTGCCAAAGAGGCAGAGTCAAGCCACGACCATCGCTACGCCCAAAGGCGTCATCAAAGGGGCGCTGGTCAACGTGGATGACCAGACCTATCAACTCTTGATCCCAACCAAAAAAGCGGCGCTTGTCGCGACCTGGCTGCGCGATCTATCGGACGGATACATGGCGTTCAAGCTGGACGGCGAAAAGGACTTCAGCGAGAAGCGCATCCCGGGTCCGTTTGTGGTGGAGCAAGTCAAAAGGGCGAAGGGAAAGGGGAAAGGGGAGAAGGGAAAGGCTGTCAGCGAGGACAAACCTTATTTCATCGGGATCAGCTCCGAGGTCCAGAAAGAACCGCTGCCGTCCTTCGAATGGAATGAGCCGGAGAATCCCGAAGTCAAATTCACGGCATTGCACGACACGCATAAATCCTTGGGCGCCAAAATGGTCCCGTTCGCAGGCTGGGATATGCCCGTCTGGTACACGTCGGTGGTCGAGGAACATCTTGCCACGCGTCAGGCCGCGGGCCTGTTCGACGTCTCGCACATGGGCGTGTACGAGGTGCGCGGCGCCGAGGCGGCCTCGTTCCTCGATACGATCTGCGCCAACGACGTGGGCGGACTGCTGCCCGGCGAAAGCCTGTACAGCCAGTTCCTGACCCCCGACGCGGACGTGATCGACGATACGCTCGTCTACCGCCGCGGCTGGGATAAGTTCCTCGTGGTGGTCAATGCCTCGAACGACGACAAGGACCGGGCATGGTTCGAGTCCGTGCGGGATGGCAAGGTGAGGATCGACAACGCCCGGCCCTGGGCGCGGGCGTATGGCTATGAAGCGGAGATCCGGAACCTGCGCGACCCGAAAGCGGGTTCCGATATGCGGGTGGACATCGCCCTGCAGGGTCCCCAAAGCCGCGAGGTCCTGCTCGCGATGGGGGTAGACACGGAAACACGCAGGCAGGTAATGAAACTGAAGAGGACGGAACTGTGCGACGCCAAAATTGGCGGGTTCGACCTGATCGTCTCGCGCACCGGGTATACCGGCGAGAAGATGGCCTTCGAGCTGTTCGTCCACCCCGAGCGCGCCGTGGATTTCTGGAACGCGGTGCTGAAAGCGGGCGAGCCCTTCGGCGTCAAGGCGATCGGACTAGGGGCAAGGGATTCGCTTCGCACGGAAGCGGGGTTGCCGCTCTACGGCCATGAAATGGGATTGGGGTCTGGTAAATTGGGACAAAGGGACCTGGGAGTCGCCGAAGGCGGGTTCGGTTCGTACATCAAGCCATACAAGCCCTGGTTCATCGGGCGGGATGCCTACGTGAGCCGCGAGGGCGAACGCAAGGGTGTGGTCGTGCGCTTCCGCTTCGACGAGCCGCGCGTCCGCATGGCGCACAACGGCGACCCGGTGGTCAACGCTAACGGCGAGCGCATCGGCTGGGTCACCTCCTGCGCCGTCGACAGCGAGCGCTTCCTGACCGGTCAGGCGTACCTGGATTTGAAGTACACGGCGGTGGATACCCCGATCGGCATCCATCAGGGCGGCGTGATGGATCGACCGGCGACCGCGGCGAAGGTGGTTTCTCGTTTTCCCAAGTTGTAGGATTTCGTGATTTGGTGATTGAGTGATTGGGACGGCGGAAGGAGGGACGCCGTCTCATTTTGTTTTACTACAAACTACCCAATTTCCGTCATTGCGAGCCCCGAGCCTCAAATGGCGAGTGGGCGAAGCAATCCCACATACTGTAAAAGAGATTGTGTCGCCATGGCGCCATGCGACACTTCGTCGGGCAAAGCCCTCCTCGCAACACCGCATGATTTGCCGAGCAAATTACGGTCGGTGCAGGTGTGACGGAAATTGATTTTTGAAACAACTTTTGCATGAAAAGTGGCTGTATAATAAATTCGAGATGGCTGCCATAAAAGTCCCAACGATTGATAAGCGCAAGCGTATTCCACAAAAAGCCATTGACCAGGTCGTGCAGCAGATTGTGGAAAAATTCAAGCCGCAGAAGATCATTCTGTTCGGCTCGTACGCGCGCGGGGATTTCCGTCGTGAAAGTGACCTGGATATATTGGTTGTGATGGATACACCCCTGAGAGAAATAGACCAATCGCTGGAGATTTACCGTCATCTGAATGTGATGTTCGGGTTGGATTTGGTCGTTTACACGCCGGAGCACCTGCAAGAGCGCTTCGATACACAGGATTGGTTCGTGCGAGACATACTCAAGGAGGGGAAGGTATTGTATGATGCAAAAACAGCTAAAGATCGCCTTGCAACCCCGGTGAAGAGGAAAAGTAGGTTTCCGAAGTTGTAAATCGAAGCTAGAAAGATAAAAACCTAATAAGTGCCTATATACTTGTCAGAGTCTAAACCAGTGAAAGAATCTCAGAATGCACACTATTGAACTCTTCATGTGGGGGTATCAACCCCATTTTCAAATATATGCAAAAGTGGCAGCAGAAGGTATCTTTTCTAGGTTAGATAGAAACCTCAGTCCAAAAGTTTTTCTTGTTGGCATTTTGGTTGAAGATAGAAAAGATCGCCACCCGATATGTTTAGAACCAGAAGATTGCGGTTATGAAGTTTATAAATTTTCTGATGTAATAACACGTGCTGATCATTTAGAGGCGATTGATGAGGAACAACACATGTTCCACTCCCATCCTATTGCTCAAGAAAATCATATTCGACGCATGAAGTCGAAAGCTTTAAAGAATGCCGTACAACAGTTATTAAATTTGGACGACGAGTACCATGGTGTAATTTCCTTTTGCTCATATCCTGTTTTAGTAGAAGGATATAAGGTCATTGTTGTTCTGCAATTAAACCGAATAATATATTTTTCGCATTACTCACTTGGGATAAGAAAAAAGGACAGATTCGAAATCTCGACATCACTACTCAATGCAACTATAGAAGAATATCTTGGCGAATGTGCAGATGCATTAAGTAGGCCTAATCCAGGTGCGGGTTTAGGCGTTATTGAACGCGATCATGATGAAATCATCCGTTCCGCCGGAAAACACTTGATGTATACGCCTGCCAGTGCATGTGATGAATTCGATGGACTACACGGGCTTTTTGAAGCATGTAATACAATTTCATCACTTCGCTATGAGGGAGCAGAAAGTATAGGAGTTATGTTGCTCTCAAGGAGGGGACACCTCAATATTGATGTTATGCTCTCGCTATTACAACCTGTACGAATGCGCGATTATCGAGCAGTTAGAAAACTACTCGAAATGACATCAAATGAAGTTTGTTTGCTTAGTGACTCTGGTTATATATATGGTTTAGGGAAAAGTGTCGGTTTGTATGACCGAAAGGCTGAGGATCTCTTTTCAGTGCATTTCACTAAGCACTACAAGTGGGAACTATTTCATGCTGAACACCTTCTCATGCGAGTAAATTATGGACAACCTGAACTACCTAAAATGCGTATTGATAAAAACAAGTTTGAATCAGACATAAAAAGGATTTTCCAACAGATTCATCCAAAAGAAATATCATATTTATGGGACCTGATTATAGAAGCTAGTGAGCAAAAGCATGGAACTATGGTTGTAGTTTCAACAGGAGCAGAAACTGAGGCGAATCGGCTTCAAAATCAGGCCACGGTAATAGAGCCGATAAAATCAACTCGACAAACAATAAAGTGTGTAACTTCCATAGATGGCGCAGTTTTGATTGATCCAACTTCAACTTGTTATGCAATCGGTGTAATTCTTGATGGGTTAGCTTCAAAAAACGGTACGCCATCGCGTGGAGCTAGATACAATTCAGCCATTAGATATATTGAAACCAGCGACTTTCCGAGTATTGCAATAGTTGTTTCTGAGGATGGCTCCATAGACTTGATTCCTGACCTCATGCCTCAAATTCCAAAGTCGATAATCTTGAATGCGATTGGCGAATTAAAAAAGTTAAACGACGAAAAGACCTTTGACTTAAAAAGATTCAACAGGACAATGAATATATTGGCAGATTTTCAATTTTATTTATTACCGGAAATGTGTAATGAAATCAATAAACTTAGACAAGAAATCGAAAAAATACGAGATAAAATAATTGACGCTATGGCAGTAAGAATTGTTTATCATGATTTCGTCTCATACGAACAAATGAATGAATCGTACTTCTTAGAAGAACAAAACAAAACTGCTCAATGAAGAATATGCCAGTTCTTTTGTGCTGATAATTATCTTTCAGTCCAAGCTAATCATAATTCAATCATCAAAAAATCAATGTATTGAGCAGGGGCATTCATGCCCGCCGCGAATGAAATTAAGATCCATTTAAATAGACTAAGCCTCCCATTACAAAACGGGAGGCTTGGTGTTATTCGTCCCCAGCCCCTCTCTGAAAGGAATAAAGAGAGAGGGGCTCCCTCCCCTCCATGGAAACCCTTTCGGGTCAGGGGAGGCTAAGGGAAGCCAAAGGAGGGGGAAACCTTTGATTTTATGTGTTCACAGCTTTTCTTGTCCGTGCTTTTCGTTCGCTCAGACGAGTGCCGCAATCGGGCGGGCTAAAGCCCTTCCTCACGGCTTGGAAGTCGGCTAAAGCCGACTCGTTGTTTAGCCCGCAGGGCTTCCATGAACTGAGCGAGGGGTTTACCCCGCTGCGACCCGCGTTTTCATCGAGCCGCCCCGTTTTTCGGCAAAACCAAACCTCCCGCTTGTGGCGGGAGGCACCGAACGCCCGTGGATAAATCCAGCGGGCTTTCTGCTCAGGGACGGTAAACCGCCCCATTGGTCAGCCCGAAGGGCTTTTGCCTTGAGCAAGAGAGCTTGCCCTGCGACCACAGGGAGTGTCGAAGGGTTCACGTCCGCTGCGGTATTGACCTATAATGGATTTGTCGATATAAACCCTGTAATGTCTTTGAGGATCCAGAAAAGGAGAACAAAATGGCATACACGTTGGATACAAAAGTCGGCGATATTTTGAAAGATACCCACGCCTTGGAAGTTCTTGAAAAATATGCTCCGGGTGTTTCCCAAAATCCCATGATCGGATTCGCAAAGGGAATGACCTTAAAGGCTCTCCTCGCCATGCCGCAAGCCAAAGAGGCCGGGATCACCGAGGAAATGGTATTAAAAGTCCTGGCCGAGATCAACGCTCGGAAGTAATCAGATTCCATCCCGACAAATCAATACCTGAGTTCCATAACTGGAAGTCCACCCGACTTCCAGTTATGTTTTATTTTTATCCCTGGCTTTCCATGGATTGTCTGGCGCAGTTATACAGCCTCACGGATGGGTGGATTCAGCATTTTCAACTCTTCCATTTCGGCCAGAGGCGCGCCACGATCAGCACAACGAGGATCGCCCGCTTAATCAAACTATCCGAAAGGACAGTGTATTTCCCAATCAAAAGCTGTACCATAAATACATAGAAACAGTCGAAGAATGGAGGAATCCCTGTCATGAAGAAACTTTTCAGAATCATCGTTTGTTTGCTAGCGATCGCACTGTTTGGCGCGTGCAGCGTCTCGCGAGCGACGGTCACACCGACTGTATCCGTACCCGAAGCCTGGTACGTCTTCTCGGAAGCTGAGACGAAAACACTGGCTTCCCTGAAACAAGTAGACGATTATCCGCTTTACGTGATGCAATACTATCAGGACTACGCTTCAGGGCGGACCTTCCGCTTGCCCACCCCTCAGGAAGCGGATCGGGCCCCAGGCTGGGGTTGCTCGCTTTTTGCTGTCTTGCTCGATGAGGATCATCTGCTCTTCGGTCGCAACTTCGACTTTAAGTTCAGCCCGGCGGTGTTGGTGTTCACCGATCCGCCAGATGGGTATGCCTCCGTTTCGATGTCTGATATCGCCTTTCTGAATTTCAGCAATCAAACCGCTGCCAGACTGATGGACCTTCCGCTCGAGGAACGTGCGGGACTATTGGGCGCGCCACGGTTCTTATTTGACGGGATGAATGAGCACGGTCTGGTCGTTGCTCTGGCGGCCGTCCCGCAGGCGGACACGCTGGCCGACCCGTCAAAGAAGCGGATCACCGGGCTTGAGCTCATCCGCGCAGTATTGGATCACGCCCACGACGTGGACGAGGCAGTGGACCTCATCAGGGGTTACAACGTCGATCTTAGGGGCGGTCTACCCCTTCATTATTTGCTCGCCGATGCCAAAGGACAGGCTGTCCTCGTTGAGTTTTACCAGGGCGAAATGCGTGTCCTCGAAAATGAGCAGCCCTGGCATTCTGCCACGAATTTCGTGCACTCTGCGGTGGAAGATCCCCAGGGGAACTGCTGGCGCTACGACCGAATCAACGACCGTTTGAACGAGACACAGGGCTTGCTTGATTCGAATTCAGCAATGGAACTCCTCAGCCAGGTGGCTCAGAAAAGCGGCGAAAGCCCAACCCAATGGTCCGTGGTGTATCAAATGGCACGTCGCGAGATGGCTATCGCTATGGGCATGGACTATGCAAACGTGCAAACCTTTCGATTATCTGACTTTCAGTTACCTGATTATTGGGATCCCAGGTAAGCGCGGACCTTCCCATCCGCGTTGTGGATTACGCCAGGGGAGGCAGGGGGCCGGCGCATTTAATGTTTTCAATGCCAAACGACGTGATAAAGCGACCCGTAAGCACCCGCCCATGTGAAAACCATCCCTGCGCCGCGGGTCGATTGGAACATTTCTGATACGATGTACGTATCCTAATCTAAGGAAAGCGAGGTTACAGACATCAGACTATTTTGACTCCAGGCTCCATATAGAACTCCGTGCCGCAAATACAACAGACTTCACCGAAACAGGGAAACAAACTATGTCGAAGAAATTCATTGCAGTCCTCTTGCCAGTCTTCCTGGCAAGCGCATGTAACATGCAGGTCACTGCCGTTGCTTCGCCTGCGAATGCGGAGGCAACTCCAGGCATACAGCCCGCGGCGTCCACCACCGCGACCCCTCTTTTCAATACCATCGCGGTAAATACCGCCACGCCATCCATTGTTACAGCAACCGTGGAAGCGTTTTGTCCCACTGCACCACATGTTGAAATCGGACAACAGGTTACTGTCCTGGTTGAAGACTGGGATAAATTAAAATTAAGGTCAGGACCTGAAATTTCATCCGATACTGTGCTGATGGAGTTGGACCAGTATGCTCAATTGAAAATTTTAGAGGGTCCTGTGTGTGTGTATTCTCCGGAGACAGGCGATTCGTACTGGTTTTGGAAGGTAACCGTTGTCTATGGCGAAGGAACTGGCTGGGTCGCGGAGGGAGATTATTCGCACTATTTCATCGGGGCAAACTGATTCGCCAGCATCCGACGATCGGATACGTCGGTACGTTGGGCCAAACGCGCTCATTTTGAGAATGGGAACGAAGAGCGCCTGAACGGGGTATCTCTGTAGAACAATCCTTCTCAGAGGATAGGACCCTATGAAAACGCGTTCCAATGTGCTGCTTTTGGCTTTTGCCCTGCTGACAACTTCTGCCTGTACAGGTGTCAACTCACAGATCATCACGTCCTCGCCCGGACCGCGTGGACCGGAAGTCCACGGTGTGTTCGCAGGGACCACGCCCTGCAGCCCGAGCGCCAGGCCACTGCCGCAAATTCCGGCCGATACCGATTGCGAACAAATGATATGGAACCTTGTCCTCTACCAGGATCCGTCGACCGGAACTCCCACAACCTACAGCTTGAAAGGCGCCTATGGCCTGCCTGAACAAAACACGAACGACCTGGACGGCGGCGGCACGCCCATATCGATGGAAGGAAAGTGGACGACCGCGCAAGGGACAAGGACCGACCCGGACGCGGTTATCTATCAAATAAACCCCGATGATCCTCAAAGGACCGTGTCATTTCTGAAAATAAGTGCTGATCTTCTGCATGTCCTGAACAGTGAAAAGGCTCTCCTGGTTGGGAATGGTGCCTGGAGTTACACCCTGAATCGGATGGACAATCAAAAGCCCCTCGACGAGTCGCCGGGCTCGCCTCCTGAACCTCCCACCCGGCCGCCTCTGCCCCCAATGCCTGAGGGCGCGTCCGTTTTGGGCGTATTTGATGGCCGGACTCCCTGCCATGCGGTTGCACTTGAATTTACAAAGGTTGCACCCTTCCCCGGCTGCATGAAAATTAAATGGCGTCTGACGTTGTACCAGGATAGCGCTACCGGTGCTCCCAGCACGTACCTCTTTATGGGGACCAGCACCTACCGGGAAGGCTCCTGGAAGATCGTCCATGGCAGGGAGGGTGATCCGAATGCGGTCGTTTACCAGCTGCAACTGGACGATGCGCAGGAACCGGTCTCCTTCCTGAAAGTGGACGAGAACCATCTCTTCCTTCTGGACAGAGAGATGAACCTTCTGGTTGGCAATGCACTTTTTAGTTATACATTGAGCAGGACCGATCAAGGTACGCAATAATAGGCGTTTGAAAAGGACAAATCTGGGGGATTGTCTAACCCCGTAGGCTTACCGTCCACTTCACTACAAGAGCACGGAGTTTCTTTTTTATTTTCTCGGTGAACTCTGTGATCTCCGTGGCGAAGGGTTTGCGAGCCCATCTTTTTAGTCACTCTCTGGAGTCAGCAGGGGCTTTCTTAGAACATCTGTGCTATAATTGGAGGCTGAAACTCACCGAAAACGGTCCCTGCGTTTCGTCGCGGGCAGCCGTCACTTTAACAATGTACGAGAACATCAAGATGAAAAAAACACTGTCTTCCTGGTTCCTATTACTTTTACTGATCCCGAATGCCTGTGAAACCACGGATCCCGCCTCCCTTCCGCGCAGTCCCGTCCTCGGGACACCTTCCTCACTTTTAGCAAGTCAATCACGCTCCTCAGGGACTGCCCTGCAGGTGCTGGCTCCTGCCAGCCTGACGACTGCTTCGCATCCGCTCCAGATCGACGCGATGCGCGCCCGCGAATATCCCGGCAGCGACATCGTGATCGAAGCAACCCTGGACCCGGGCGCGAACTACAGCCGTTACTACGTTTCCTATCTTTCTGACGGCCTGAAAATTTACGCGCTGATGACGGTCCCCACCGGCGAGAAACCGCCGACAGGCTGGCCCGTCGTCATCTTCAATCACGGGTACATCCCCCCGAACGTTTATCGCACAACGGAACGATATATCGCCTACGTGGATCAGCTCGCGAGCAGCGGCTATATCGTCTTCAAGTCGGACTATCGGGGCCACGACCGGTCAGAGGGCGCGGCCGGCGGAGTGTATACCCAACCCAATTACTCGATCGATGTCCTCAACGCGGTCGCCTCGGTGAAACGGCATCCAGACGCGGACCCGAATCGGATCGGCATGTGGGGTCACTCCATGGGCGGGTACATCACGCTGCGCTCGATGGTGGTCGCCGCGGATATCAAAGCCGGCGTGATCTGGGCCGGCGTCGTGGCGCGCTACCCGGACCTCTACACGCGCTGGAACGCAGGCGCCAGGTCCACGACTCCCTCTCCGGGATCGTGGGTGTATTCGCTCCAGCAGACGTATGGTTCTGTGGAAACGAATCCGGATTTCTGGAGATCCATCTCGGCGAACGGCTATGTGCAGGATCTGAACGGACCGATCCAGCTGCACCACGGCACAGCAGATCACGATGTCCCGTGGGAGTTCTCGGAAATGCTCTATAACGAACTGCTGGGAGCCAACAAAGTTGCGGAGTTTTACATGTACGACGGAGACAATCACAACATTTCGAATAATTTCAGCCTGGCGATGCAACGGACGGTCGAATTTTTCGACCGCTACCTCAAAAACAGACTGAGCTGAACGAAGGCTGACAGGGAAAGCTAGATCCTAAACTGTCATTCGTATGGAAGTGAAAACCCCTCCGTTGAAGCGTGTGTGAACATGGGTATCCTTCTATAATATGGAAAAAGGATAGCCATGAAAAAACTGCTCTTTGCCGGACTCCTCATTACACTGTTCATAAGTGGGTGTTCAACCTCGACCCCGCGGCCCACTCCAACAACTGAACCCGAGGGGGCAACGATCCCCGAACTGGTGCTCAAGATCACGAACGGATCCGATCGGTTGCGCACACCGTACGGCCTTGCGCTGGATTCATCCGGCAAGATTTATGTCAATGACGCAGGCAACAGCCGCGTCCTGGTCTTTGAAGAGGATGGAACGTTGCTCGCCAAGTGGGACCAGCAGGGAAACGGCGAGGGAGAATTCAATTCGCTGGGGTTTGGTGGCATCGCCATCGATGGAGACGACAATGTTTTTGTCGTTGACAACGGCAACCACCGCGTCCAGAAGTTCGATACCGCCGGAACGTTTCTAACCGAGTGGGGCGGCGAGGGGAGCGGGGACAGCCAGTTCGTGCGCGCCATCGGCATCGCAGTAGATGGGGAAGGGAATGTCTATGTGACCGACGATGGGAATCCCTTCGTTCAAAAGTTCGCCAACGGCGGTCAGTTCCTCATGAAATGGGGCGGCGCGGGGGCAGGCGGGGGTCAGTTCAGCCACGCTACCGGGATCGCCGTGGATGCCCAGGGAAATGTCTTTGTTTCCGATTATGAAAATAAGCGCGTCCAGAAGTTTGATGAGCAGGGAAGCTTCATTGCAGCCTGGGGTATGGGCGCAGATATCGGAGCCACAGGCATCCCTGAGGGCATTGCAATTGATGACCAGGGCCGGGTCTATGTCACGGACTATGCGCTCGGTCGCATAGAGGTGTTTGATAATGATGGGAAGTGGCTCGCGTCCTGGGGAACCACAAGCCGGACGGACAGACTCTTTCAGAGCCCGGTCGCAATGGCTTTCGATGTCCATGGACATTTTTATGTGGTGAACCAAAAAACCAATCTTGTGCAGATCTTCAATTTGCCATAATTGAACGCTGCCAGGAAAGACAGCCAGACCTTCAAAAGCGATCAGCCTTTGAAGGTCTTTTTGGAAAGCGACTGCCAGGCAGGAGGCAAAGCCGCCCGGATCGAATAAGATTATAGATATAATATCAAACTGAAACAAAAGCGGTGAAAAGGTTTTTATGAATATTCAGAAAGCATACAACGAGTGGTCAGCCTCCTACGATACCGATCAGAACCTGACGCGTGATCTCGATCAGCAGGTGCTGAGGCAGGCGCTTGCAGACTTGCATTTCAAGTCTATCCTTGAACTCGGCTGTGGGACGGGCAAGAACACTATATTCCTAGCCCAGGTCGGAGAGAGTGTACACGCCCACGATTTTTCCGAGGGGATGATCGCGAAAGCCCGGGAGAAGGTCAGGGCGCCGAACGTCAAATTTTCGATCGCGGACCTCACCCGGAAGTGGCCGGGGGGAGATGAGTCCTATGACCTGATCGTCTGCAACCTTGTCCTCGAGCATATCGAAGACCTTTCTTTCATCTTCTCAGAGGCGTTTCGCGTCTTGAAGTGGAAGGGAAGATTTCTCATCAACGAACTTCATCCCTTTCGGCAATATGAAGGGAAGAAAGCAACATTCACCAGAGGCGCTGAAGCCACGGAAATTCCGGCATTCGTCCATCACATTTCGGACTTCACGAACGCCGCTTCCGATCACGGATTAACACTGGTAAAACTCGATGAACGGTGGCATGCTGCGGATCAAAACAAGCCGCCGCGTCTCGTCTCATTTCTGTTCGAGAAATAGTCAGTCACTGCTTCCGGGTACCTATGAAAAACTTCGATCCGCGTTACAACGATATCCCCAAGACCGAGATCCACTGCCATCTCGAGGGCGCCATCCGCACGCAGACGATCATTGACATTGCGCAAGAGTACAACCTGCAATTGCCCTCCTACGAAGCGAGTGAATTGGATCAGCATGTCAAAGTGCTTGACCAGATGCGCAACCTGCATGCCGTGCTGGCAGCCTTTGCCATCTTCCAGAACAGCATCACTTCAGCAAAGGTTGTCGAGCGCATTGCCTGGGAACTGTTCGAGGATTCCGCCGTCCAAAACATCCGGCTCTTCGAAGTGCGCTTCTCACCGGACTGGGCGTTCCGCGGTCACAACCTGGACTGGGATGAGGCGCTGGATGGAATCCTGCGTGCAAAGGAACGCGCCGAACGCGAGTTCGACATGGCCATCGGCTTGATCGCCATTACATCGCGCAGCCTGGGACCCGACTCCTGCGTCCGCACGGTGGATTGGGCGATCCGCCACCGGGACCACATCCTCGGCATCGACCTGGCGGACAGCGAGAGGGATTTTCCGCTGCGTGACTTCGTTCAGTCTGTGATGAAGGCAAAGGATGCCGGCTTGAAAGTAACTATTCATACAGGTGAAGATACCCCTCCTTCCTTTATCAAAGAGACAATCGAACTTGCCCGCCCAGATCGTATCGGTCACGGAATTCACGCTGTTGAAGATATGCAGGTCGTGGATTTGATCAAGGAGTGCGGCATCACGCTCGAGGTGAATCCGTGGAGCAACTATCTGACGAACTCCGTCCCGACGATCGCGGAACACCCGCTCAAGAAATTGTTCGACCTGGGTGTGAAAGTGACGATCAACTCAGACGACCCCGAAGTACTCGAGACGAACGTCAACAATGAGTATCGCATTGCGCATGAGATCCTTGGGATGAGCATGGAAGACCTCGCCACCTGCAATCGCTATGCCTATGAAGCTTCCTTCATCCCTGAGGAAACAAAGAAAAGGATCTGGGAGAAATATTTTCGTCAGTCCTTTTGATTCGTGATCTGTTCCAATGCCCTCTTGAACACTTCATACGGCTGCGCGCCGACAATCGCATAACGGTTGTTGATCACGTAGGTCGGCACACCCGTCACGCCGATCTGATACGCCTGACGGACCTGATCGGCGACAATAACCTTATATTTTTCATTTTCCACCTGGCGCTGCATCTCCACCGCATCCAAACCGACTTCTTCCGCAACAGAACGAAGTACATCCCATTGGCCTGGGTCCTGTCCTTCGGCGTACACTTTGCGGAACAGCACTTTATGGAATTCGCTGGCCCTGCCCCGCTCGTTTCGTTGAACGGTGGAATTGAAACGAGCGGGGTTGCCCCGCTCACGCGCGTATTCAGTCGCTTCGTGAGCCAGGCGCGTATTGTAGATCCGTTTGGTGGACACAAATCCCAGCCCATACGATTCGGCGATCTGGCGCAAGCGTTCCTCTGACCCGTTGAGGCGCGCCTGTTTGACATGCTCGGGTAACTCCATCCCCTCGGGAGGCACATCGAAATACAAATAGAATGGACGCCACTCCACGTCCACATTGTGTTCTGCTTTCAGCCTCTCGACCACACCCTGGCCGACATAACACCACGGTCAGATGTAATCGGAGAAAATAGTCAGTTTGAACGTCGGCATACTGTACCGTAGTTGCCTGCTTGAACAATCTTACATTTGGCAAAGTATAATCAAAATATGCGTACAAAATTCCCAGTCACTGTTCACTTGCTATTCTTTCGAGGGGATCAGGTCCTGCTGCTGCGCCGTTTCAATACAGGCTACGCCGACGGGCAGTACAGCGTCCCGGCCGGCCATCTGGATGGAGGCGAAACGGTCATGGCGGCCGCGCGGCGCGAAGCTGAGGAGGAGACCGGCCTTCAACTCGATATGGAAAACATGGTTTTCTCCTCTGTCCTGCATCGCATGGAGGAAGAGGAGCGCGTCGATTTCTTTGTGCATGTCCGCCAGTGGCAGGGAGAACCCCTCAACACCGAACCTGACAAATGTGATGAACTGCGCTGGGTGAACCTCGATGAATTACCCGAGAACATCATCCCCTATGTAAAGCAGGCGATCCACAATCACGGTGCCGGGATCGTTTTCAATGAGTTCGACGGCCGAACCAACAGATTCTAAGGTCTCAGAGTCTGTCTATTTGATCTTCCTTGCGGCGGTTATGGTATATCCCCTTATTTAGATACATCGCATCGTCAGCCAGGCTGATGATCCTTTCCAGCGAAAGGCCGGGGATGCTGGTCGCCGCGCCCAATGAAAGGCTCAACAGGGGCTCCTGATAATACTTGTTGTTCACCGCGATCAGAGACTGCACGCGCTGCATAATGATGTTTGCAGCTTCCACATCCGCGCCGGGCATGATGATGATGAATTCATCCCCTCCAATGCGCGCCACTACATAATTCTCATCAATGCTGGCTTTCAACACCTCCGCAGCACGGCGGATCAATTTATCTCCGGTATTATGACCGAACGAGTCGTTTGCAATTTTTAATTCGTTCAGATCCACAATAATAAAGCTGATCGGGGTCTGGCAGTTGGTCTCAAGCTTCTGTAACATTTCTTCGAAGAATGCGCGGTTATACAATCCGGTCATCACATCGTGCGTGCCAAGATAACGCAGGTAATCCTCGGCCTTCTTGCGTTCGGTAACATCCTGCAAGGCAACCAGCACCCAGCCGAAATCATTTTCATAACCGGGCATCAGGGTCCAGTGCAGATATACATTAACAGGTTCACCGCTGAGCGAATAATTGATACCGTCACGCTCATAGTAGGTTTTGCCATTCCACATATCGACAAGTTCATTGGTAAAGTGTTCTCGCATGTCATTCCGAAAGACTTTGTTTAAATTCGCCAGGAACATCTCTTTATCATCGACTTCGAACAATTGCAGCGTCCGCTGGTTCACATTCAAGACACGGATCAGGCCCATTAAACGGTCCACCACCTCCGGATGCGAAGTCAGATACGTTCCGATGTCGGTGATGCCCAGGGTCCGCAGCCTGTCAAGCTCCGTTTTGAGCGTGCTGTAGTCCTCCTCCCATAAGGAAATGGGGGCATATTCAAACAGGAGGTGATATCGTTTTTCAGCCTGTTTTAACGCCGTGATATCTTCAATGGAGACCAGCACGCATTCCCAATTGGAGGTACATTCCGGCAGGATGCGCCAGTGCAGATGGATGTGGAGCGCCTCTCCGCTCAGCCGGTAGTTGATCCCCTCTCCGGACCAGCTCGCCTCCCCGTTCCACAGCGCGATCAACTCGGACCGAAAGTGCGTCCGCATTTCATGCCGAAAAATCCTGTCGAGACCGGCAAGCAGCTCCTCCTGGGAGGCTGCGCCAAACATACAAAGCGTTTCACGGTTGACGCGCTTCACCTTCATACGAAGGATGTTATTTCCGATCTCTTCAGGGTGTTCATCCAGATACAGGTTCAGGTCGATCACCCCGTGTGCACGCAAGTTGTCAAAAAATAGTTTAATGCCGCTGAAATCTTCTTCCCAGAGCGAGATCGGCGCGTACTCGAACAGGCTTTGGAAATGATCCCCCGTGTTTGACGCAGGCATGTGCATCTCCTTGGACAATTCCATTATACAGCCGCGTACTGTGTGGCTTGCAAACAAAACTGAAAGCACAATGTAGTACTATATAAACAACGAAATGGGCAAATTTGTTCCCCGCCTGTGACTTCCATCGAAGCGCTTAACATTTTACAAAAAAAAGCGGTAAGATTTCTGCATGGGATACTTACTTCTCGAAGGCGGTGCGGAGTTTGGCGGCCGCATGCGCGACCCTGATTTGAAAGCCATCGAACTGGCAGGCGGCCCCGACGCGCCCATCCGCATCATTCCGACTGCCGCCGCGCCGGACAACAACCACCAGCGTGCAGGGAACAATGGGATCCGCTGGTTCCAGAGCCTGGGTGCCAGGGACGTCCTTTCCCTGCCCCTGATCGATAAAGTGAGCGCGAACGAGGAGAACCTGTCAAGATCACTGCGGGATGCAAAGCTCATTTACATGCTTGGCGGTTTTACGGGTTATCTCGGAGAAACACTCAAAGGGAGCACCGCCTGGGAGGCCATCCTCCAGGCCTATCACGCGGGCGCGGTCATCGCCGGCTCGAGCGCGGGCGCGATGGTAATGTGCGAGTTTTTCTACGACCCGAGCCGCGCACAAGTGGTCGATGGACTGAAACTTGTCAGGAATTCGATCGTCCTGCCGCATCACAATACCTTCGGCAAGAGTTGGGCGGCGCGCCTGCTCGACCTCTCTCAAGCCGCGCTGATCGGTATCGATGAGCAAACAGGCATGATCGACGATGGGGTGCAGACCTGGACCGTCTACGGGGCTGGCAGTGTGACTTTATACCGAAACCAGCAGGTCGAAATCCATCCTTCAGGAAAAAGTTTTTCAGTTTAGAATAAAGGTAACAGTCACCGACTGCTTACTAACTATGTTTGATCTCTCCAGCGCCCGTTTTGCCTTTTTGGACCTCGAATCGACCGGTCTTTCCCCCTGGTTTGGTGACCGCATCTGCGAGATCGGCATCGTCCTGACCGAAGGAAAGCGCATCAAACAGCAGGTTCAGATACTCGTGAATCCTGAACGTCCGCTTTCCCTGGGCGCCGCCAGCACCAGCGGGCTGACGGACGAGCAACTGGCCAGGGCGCCACTGTTCGTGGAGGTCGCGGATGACATCGTGGAATGGCTGAAAGGGACAGTGGTCGTTTGTCACAACGCGCAGTTCGATGTGCAGTTCCTCGACAGTGAGTTCCGCCGGCTCGGGCGGGAGATCCAAATCCCAAATCTGGTCGATACATTACTGCTGGCGCGGCAATATTTCGAGCTGCCCTCCTACAGTCTGCTTTCCGTGGCCGAGGCGTTTCACATCCCGATCACGATTGCCCACCGCGCCCTGGACGATGCGCACATGGGACGCGGTGTC
>Ga0105098_10000167_pt1 | contig 20677 bp, 17 predicted proteins | sample PPLLak21cMay2015_FD_79137 | JGI IMG/M metagenome (GOLD analysis project Ga0105098, IMG submission 79137) | Freshwater sediment microbial communities from Prairie Pothole Lake near Jamestown, North Dakota, USA - PPLs Lake P7 Core (1) Depth... | ecosystem: Environmental > Aquatic > Freshwater >... | reverse complement strand
TTACGCCGATGATACTCTTCAGCAACCGATATCAACTCTTCCTGGCTCGCATAGCGTAATTTGCTTTGCCAGAAACCAGATGCCCAATCCGGAAGCAGAGGAGCATGACCGGTAACATCGGCGTAGTGTGACAGGATTTCGGCAGGATTATCTCCGGTTGTCACCCAATAATCGATCTGAGGGGCAGCTTCCGCTACCCAGCGAGTTGCGTTATAGCCGAGTTCCACACGACCGACAGCGGGATTATTCCAAAGAAAACCATAGCCTCTGCTCGAGAAGAAGAAAGGAATAGTAACTTGCGTATTGCGCTGGACCAATTCAAGCACGCAGCCCTTTTGATCCAGCCGCCCATGCTGGTGTTGGCCCAAACCATAGATATGCTCATCGTCGTGTGCCTCGAAGCAAACGTCGATGTGAAAAAGGTCGCCTTTGAGATCCTGATAATGCCTGGCTGGGACCGACAAGGTATGGATGGGTTGCTCTTTAAGCAACACGATCCCGGTATCGGCGTTCATAAAGCTCAATTCACCTGATGCGGTTATTTTTGCCACAATCGATCCATTGCGGAGGCTTGCCCCGGTTTCGCTGATTTCAATCTCGGATTGAGGTCCCTCCTGAGGGAGAAGAGCGCTGATCCAATCCTGCTTGATCTCCGGCAGGCGCGTGGCACGGACACGGATACCATCCGGACCCCAGGGTTCTATTTCCAGGGTTTCATTATCCAGAGAGCAAAACAAGCGGTTCGTTTTTTTTGTGAATTCGACCATGAATATAACCTACCCAATCCTATAACGTCTTTTCCGGAATCCAGACTCGCATACCGCCAATCCCTCGGTTCCCCCAGGCATAATAAGGGATGGCGACCAAATGGGTTGGACAGGGAATTCCCTGAACAGGAACAGTCACAGGTCGGTAAAGAGACCCGCGCCACGCTTCGCTATCAACAAATTGTCCTTCAGCATCAATCACCATCACCCCATCTAACAGATCACCTTCCCATCTAGGCAAAAGTGGATGATGTTTGTCAATCTCCACATCGAGTAAACGGCCATTTATTTCCTGATCCCTATCCTCAAGACAATAAATGATCGGACCGCGTTGGATGGCTAAACAACCACGTGTTGCATCGACACGAGGATTCGAAGCGATCAACATCGGTTCCATCCCCAATTCGAGATCGATGATGTCTCCCGCCTGCCATGACCTTTCCAGGACAAGATATCCTTTTTCAAGGTTCAGGTCTCTTAACATATTTCCATTGATAGATAAGCTCGGATGTTGGCTCCATTCAGGTATCCGGAGGGATAATGCCCATTGCGAGTTGCCTGTTTCCACAATGCGCAGCTTGACCTGCCCCTGCCACGGATAGTCAGTCATCAAACTCAGTTTGATACTCTGCCCTGATGTTAGATCACATCTAATATCTGCAGGTGCAAAGTGATGGATTTGAATGCCATGCGCATCGCGAGTGGCGAGGTAATGAGTAAGCGAGGAAAAGAGCCGCATGACGTTTGGCGGACAACATGCACAATCATGCCATTCAGGGCGTTGATCAGGAATGAGATGCTCTTTCGAAGGCAGCTCCGTGGAAAAGCGTAGATATTTGGCATCGCGCAGCATCAGCGGGTTGATGTAAAAGTAATGTTTTCCATCCAGCGCCGGGCTTGCCAGGATATTATTGTAGAGTGCCTGTTCCATCAGGTCTGCATAACGTCCCTCTCCAGAAACCAGTAGCATTCTCCAATTCCACATCAAACTGGCTATGGCTGCACAAGTTTCACAGTAGCACTGGTCAGGAGGGAGTTCATAAGGATCACCGAAAGCTTCGCCATCAAAGCGGGACCCTAATCCCCCCGTAATATAAAGTTTTGTTTCAATAATATCGTTGGAAAGGCGCAGCATAGCATCGAATAAAGGCTGTTCCCCGGTTTCCAAATACAAATCCGTTACGCCCGAAGCCAGGTACAACTGGCGTACGGCATGACCCGCTGCTTTAACAACCTGGCGTACTGGTACATGATCCTGATGGTACTCCGAACCGTACGCCCGATGACCTTTCATTGTATTCTGTCCACGCTGGTCAATAAAGAATTTTGCCAAATCCAAATATCGAGGCTCGCCAGTCAACCGGTACAACTCGACCAGCGCCATTTCAACTTCCGGATGTCCACAAGTTCCATGTCTTTTATCGAGGCCAAAGGTTGAACAAATATGGTCGGCAAACCGACAGGCGATATTCAACAAATGATCATCACCCAATGCACGCTGAAAGGCAATTCCTGCCTGAAACAGATGTCCCGCGCAATAAAGTTCGTGTCCATTGGTCAAATCCATCCAGGGCTCAGGGAATTCTCTCGTCTGAACGTAGCTATTGATGTAACCGTCAGGGCGTTGCGCAGCTGCGATGAGTGTAATTGCCCAATTCGCCATGGAAAGCAACTCTTTGTCCGGTTCCCGACCCAGTTCCCAGGCCATGGCTTCCAACCATTTATAAATATCTGAATCTTGAAATGGATATCCCCGGTAATTTCCTTTGATCAGACCTGCAGCAATACGCAAATTATCAAAATTACCAGATTTTTCGAGCATCTCAAAAGCGTAGCGCAGGCTGATTTCCCGATTAACAGTTATCCTCCTCGCCCAGAAACCTTCATTGAACGAAGCGCTCTTAAATTCCATCGTTTTCCAACAGACGTGAGAGCTCTTCGAATTATCTACAGGACCAAATCCCGGGCTTTTATCCCTATTATGTGGAAACATAAACGACTCCTACGTCAACGTACAGAAGATACAGGCGATATTTGCCTGTTATGTGCTCGGTCTAAGAGGATTAATTGAAATAATTATCAAAGCCAATTTGAAAAAGGATCCTTCGACTTTCCTCTGGAATTGATGTGGCATAAAAATCCACATTATTCTTGTGTGTTTTTTCCTCTCCATCTCAGGATCAGGGGTTCAGGAGGATTCGTGTGACTTACATAACGTTCAAGTAACACTTCGCTCTGCTCAGCCCCACAAGATTCGCGTACGATGAGCTTGCCCTGGACTCGGATAGGATCTTTTATTTCAATCTGGTTTTCAAGACGGTCTATCATCAACTTGGCCGCTAACTTCCCCATTTCAAAACTCGGCGGGCAGATTGTTGTGATCGTGGGTTTTGAGCAACTGGCAATATCGCGATCATCGTACCCAACGACAGCGATATCTTTAGGTACGTTCAAACCTGCATCTTGAATAGCATAGATCGCACCTAATGCCATGAGGTCATTTGCAGCAAAAATAGCCGTTGGCCGATCTGGCATAGACAGGTATTTCTTTGCGATCGGATACCCGCTCTGAACCTCCCAGGTGCCCTCCTCGACCAGAGATGGATCATAAGGGATTCCATACTTCTCTAAGACATCCAAATAACCTGCCAGGCGATCTTTGGATGAATTCCAGTCATGAGGGCCATTAATATATGCAATCCGGCGGTGACCCAGCCTGACCAGATGCTCAACGGCCAGGCGCGCGCCATGGCGATCGTCCGCCAGCACAGAATTCGTATATGACCCGTTAAAAAGACGGTAAACAAAAATGTACGGTTTATTGGCCAAATCAAGGGTTATGTCAGCTTCATCCCTCCAGGATTCCACGAAAATAATCCCATCAATGGAACGGCTGATGAGTTGATGGACCGCTTCACTTTCCAATTCCGGGTCCCAATCCGTGCTGATAATGATGCTGAAATAATCATGCTGCCTGAGATATTCCTGGATACCACGGATCAGGACCGGGGTAAAAGGGCTGGCAATGTTATAAACGACCAGGCCGATGGTGAAGGTCCGGTCCGTTTTGAGTCCACGCGCGGCCACATTCGGGCGATAACCGAGTTGGTTGGCAATGGTTAAAATCCGCTCCTTGGTAACTTCATTGACCGGATGTTCGCTTCCGGCAAACGCCCTGGAAACGGTTGAGATTGAACAACCTGCAGCTTTGGCTATTTCACGCAGCGTAACTGGCATAAGTAGTATCCAATAACTAAAAATGTGGGTCTATTGATAAAACATCCGGGTGACAAGCCTGGCGTTTTATCATACGTGCGACAATTTTCCGATCGTCCCTCGCCGTCCCAGAAGAAGGGTGGACGGTATTCCGTCCCGCCATCCACCCTTCCTGCCAGGCGACTCGTGCTGATGTATAATGTTTGTCGAGCCGTTTCAAGAAGTTTCCTCAAATGGTGCCTCAACCGATGATGATTCTTCTAAGACGGCTCTTCTTATTTTATATCATCATTACTTTGGTAGAAGCGGATTAATTTGTGCTGCAGCATCTTTCATCGCCTGTTCCGGACTCTTTTGACCGCTCAACGCTTCCTGCATCGCCTGCTGGACAAATGCCGACACTTCAGACCAATTGGGAAGAGGTCCGCGTGCCGCAGCGGATTCCATCTGCTTTAAGAAGACCTGCATTGTGGGATCGTCGGCCGATTTTTCGGCAACCTGGGCAAGGACATCCTTGCGGCTGGGGATATAACCCATGCAGTCGGTCAGCTTGGTCCCATAATCAACATTGGTAACGAATTCCAGGAATGCCCAGGCGCCATCCGGCTGTTGACCATTTGCCATCATGGCCCAGTTTTCACCGCCCAGGGAAGAAGCAGCCTGTTTGGAATAGGGCAGTTCCGCAACCATCCAGTTCAGGTCCGGGGCATCATTTGGAATGGAATTTACATTCCAGGTGCCGCTGATCATCATGGCTGCCTTGCCAGTGGTAAATTGAGTATAGATCTCGGCAAAACCATCTGTCACGGCGGATTTTGGCGCATAGCCCTTTTCCACCAGATTCGTCCAAAAGGCCAGAGCCTCAATGGACTCGGGCGAATCAAACTTGTCAAGATCGCCACCATTTTGCAGGATCCACGGAAGGAATAGGAACGTGCCGGTCTCATCCTTTTTGGCGAGCATGGCAGTACCGTAGACGCCATTTTCCTTGTCGGTCAGCGCAGCGGCCCACGTTTCGAACTCGTCCCAGGTCTTGGGAGGGTTATTGATATCCAGGCCGGCAGCTGTCGCCATATCGGTATTGATCCACAGGACCACAGTGTTGCTGCCCAGCGGGATGCCATAGTTCTTGCCCTCCCACAAAGTGGAATTCCACGGGCCAGGCAGATATTGATCTCCCTGCCCCCACCCCTGCACATACGCGCTGAGATCTTCCAACGCGCCTGCCGCGGCATAACGCGCATTATCGGGGTTATCGACGATGATCAGATCAGGCGTGGACTCTGCCGCGATTGCGGTGGTAAGCTGCTGGTTAAAATCTGTGAAAGCCAGATTGCGGATATTGAGCACATATTGGGACTGCGCTGCATTGAAATCCTCAGCCGCAGTTTTTACACATGCCGCAGCAGGACCGGTATCACCATAGTACGTCCACAATTCAATGGGGAGCGCGGCGGCTGGAGGCTCGGTAGCCTGTACCTCGGTAGCTGGAGCGGCAGTTGCCTGTGCCTCAGTAGCCGGAGCAGCGGTCGTGGCGGGGGCGGCACAGCCGGTCAAGGTCAGTCCTGCAATAAGAGTCAGAAATATGAAGGACTTCAGATTGAGTTGCATGATTCTTTTCTCCTTATTCGAATGTTTTTATACAAAAGCGAGCGAAGAGCCGAAGCAGTGTCAATCAGGCATCACCTCCTTTATCAAGTCTCAGGAGTGCCGGAAGTGCGGATTATTTCACAGATCCTGAGGTTAATCCGCTGATAAACTGGCGTTGTAAAAACAGCAACGCAACGACCGCCGGAATTGCCACCAGGGTCGAAAAGGCCATCATCGTATCCCATTGGGTCTTATACATACCAATGAACTGAAAAACGCCGATCGAAATAGGTTGCAACTCGGGTTTCGCCAAAAACGACAGGGCGAAGACAAATTCGCCCCAGGCCGTCAGGAATGAGAAGACCCCGACTGCAACCAGGCTGGCCCGAATTAAGGGCAGGATGATATACCATAGCACCTGCAAACGAGTAGCACCGTCGATCAAGCCAGCTTCTTCCAAAGCATCCGGGATTTGGAAGAAGCTGGTGCGCAGAATGATGATCGCAAAGGGTAAGGCGAGTGCGGTATCCGCCAGGATCACGCTAAGGTGTGTGTTATATAGACTGAACATCTTGAACAGTACAAACAATGGAATAACCAGCAAGACGCCGGGCAGCATCTGTGCAACAAGCAGAAAAAGCATAAAGATGGTTTTTCCGCGGAAGTTGAAACGCGATAACGCATACGCAGCCGGGATCGCCAGGATTAGCGTCAGGAGCATCGTAGAGGAAGCGATGATGAAAGAATTTTTGAAATACAGCGCCCCGGTGATATACAACTCAGGCCGGTCGGTAGGTAATCCTATAGCAGACCGATAACTATCGATTTGAGGGTGGGAGGGGATCAATACAGGAGGGGTGTGGAAAATTTCGGATTGGGGCTTCAACGACGTGGAAACCATCCAAAACAAGGGCGTGAGATAGATTGCAGTTGCGATGAAACCTATGGCAAACCTAAGAAATGTTTCAACGTGCACCCGCTTCATAATTTCTCCTCACTCATAATCGCCCGCAAGTACAAGATAGCGCCGCCCAGAAGAATAAGCAGCATAATTACCGATACAGCGGCGCTCCGTCCAAAATTGAAATTGATAAAAGAAAGCCGGTAGGCAAATGTGGGTAAGACTTCCGTGGCACTCCCCGGTCCTCCTTTGGTAATGATCCAAATTAGATCGAATACCCGCAAGGTGTAGATAAAGCCCAGCATCAAAACCGCCAGAATGGTTGATTTTAGCAAAGGGATCGTAATGTATATCAGCTTTTGAAGTCCGTTCGCTCCATCGACGGTCGCCGCTTCATACACATCCTCCGGAAGCCCCATGACGCCCGCGCTAAGTAAGATGAGATTGAACGGGATCCCAAGCCAAATATTGGCGATAATGACTGCAGGCAAAGCGGTATCGGATTGGACGATCCAGCCAATCGGTTCGGCGATAATATGCAAAGAAGTCAAAACGAAATTGATCAGGCCATAGTCCAGATTGAACAAAAAAAGGAAAAGCGTACCGGTCACAACGGATGGGATTTGCCAGCCTGACAACAACAGGCCTCGCATCATGTTGCTCAGGGGAAAGGCCTTACTGAACAGGATCGCTAAACCCAGGCCAATCATAAATTGAAAAAGAATGGAAGCGATGGTAAATACCAAAGAATGTTGCAAAGCAGTCGCAAACGCAGGATCGCCCAAAACCTCAGAATAATTTTTAAACCCTATAAACTGGGTTTGCCTTGAAACAAGTGTTTCAAGCGTATATTTTTGAAACGACATGAAAACGCTATAGAGGATTGGAAAACCCAACACTACAAACAAAAACAGTCCAGATGGCAGGATATAAAAATATGGAGTTAGTTTCCCCTTGAAAAAGCTGGCTTTTATTAAGTCTTTAGTGCTCTTGTCGAATAATTGAAAAGCCATTGTTGAGATACTCCTGCTAAAGAACGGTGTCTGAAGCACCTGTTGCTAGATTGAATGGAATAAGGAATGGCTAATAGAGGGAGTATGGATTATCAATAAAGTATCTGGGATGGCAAACGTTTGCCAAACAATAATAGTATATGGGCAAACGTTTGCCCTGTCAATATCCGGACTTTTTATCTAAGGCCGAGCTGTTAAGCGACTCCGAAATTATGGCAAAGAAATTGGAGAAAAATTAATCTCAATAACGCGCCAAGCTAATGAGCGGGATGAGTCCTTCTATTACCCCAACATCAACTTCGGCCGACCGCGAAGCGTGCAAATTTTCTGCTAACTGTGCAGATTGAATTTCTTCACTCCCCGTCAGATCCGCGACGGTACGTGCCAATTTGACGCTTCGCGTGCGATGATAAGCACGTGCCGACAAATTGAGTTGACTCATCGCCGCCCGCATCAATCTCTGAGCTGTATTCTTAAGACAAAAACAGGCGGACGCTACGCGTATCTTCCACCTATGTCTCGGTAATGTAGTAACTTAAAAAGTATTTTTTTTGCCGTTTGTTTCCTCCGCCGCCTGAATTTATAGCCGTATATTTGATATATGCCGCGCGGGGCAGCTCTTTGTTAGACTTTGAAGCTAAAAATTGTTGCGAAATCGAATTGAGTAGATGGTTGTGCCCGGTTCTTGTGCGTACAGCTATGTGGGATATTTGTTGTTTCTAAGAGTGATTTTAAGGGCTTTACTGGAAGTATGCTCTCAAAGTGTCGCTACATAACAATAAACGAGGTAATCTGATGCGAATTAACCTCTCACCACCTTTTTCTCTTGTACAGAAAAATCCTTGCACTAGCGGGAAAGGAATGTCAACGGAAAGTGCTTGACATATACTCAATTCCATTTTAGACTCACGATTAAGAAAAAGCTTAATCGAAATGAAAAAAGTCGAAACCATTCATTCATTTAGGGATATCAAGATCCTTGCCGATCCTCGCCGCATGGATATCCTCCGCCTCATCATGGCCTCCGCGGCCACACTCACTCATCTCGCGAGGACCATGAAGCAGTCCCCGGCCTGGATCCGTCATCATATCCTCGCGCTGGAATCCGCTGGGCTTGTCGAGGTCGGCGAGATCCGTAAAACGGGCAAGGTCACAGAGAAGTACTATCGCGCCAAGGCAGATGCATTCCTTTTACAAGAGCTTATCCTGCCAAAAACCAAAAGACCTGCAGTGCTTTTCTCTGGAAGCGACGACCTTGCCCTCGAAGGAATCGCGGAGCATCTTGAAAAGCAGGTAACGTTGATCAGTTTGCTGGTAGGCTCGTTGGATGGACTGGTAAATCTCCGGATGGGGTTGTGTCAGATCTCAGGTTCGCATCTCCTCGATGAAAGCGGCGAATACAACACGCCGTTCATTCGCCACCTGTTCCCGGATCGGGATGTGGAACTTGTCACACTAGCACACCGCACGCAAGGTGTGATGCTTGCGAGCGGAAATCCTAAAGGCGTGACGGGAGTTTCTGATATTGCAAGACCCAATATCCGTTTTGTGAACCGAAACGCCGGCTCAGGGACACGTCTCTGGTTCGATAAGGAATTGAGCAGGCTCAATATTCCAACGGATCGGGTGATTGGCTATAACACAGTTGTCCGGACTCACAGTGAAGCGGCTGCCCTGATCACAAGCAACAAAGCGGACGTAGCTCTCGGGCTTCAAGCCGCTGCGCGCCGATATGGGCTGGATTTCATTCCGTTGTTCGAGGAGCGCTATGACCTGGTTCTACCGCGTGACAACGAAAAAGCTCTTAAACCATTGCTTGATTATTTGCAGACCTCGGACTTCCGTGCCCGACTGAGTTTGCTAACCGGATACAACTCCACTCACAGCGGTGAGCAAATTCCGCTCTAAAGAAAACAATTCCATGACAAGAATGTGGATGCTGGCAAATGGGTGCGGCCTGTTCTACTTAACGGTAAGTCAACCCTTTATGTTGAGGAGCAAAATCATGAATGGCACATACTCTCAAAAGAACATATCAAAGGCCTTTCCAACTGATTGACGGCCTGACTGGCGCGCTGATTTTATTGGCGTCTGCCGCTCTTCGACAAAATCCCAAAAATGATTGGATGATCTTTCTCCATACATCGAAAAATAACGGGTGTATATATCCCGCGTAAAAACAAGGAGAATTTATGAAATTGCATCAACGTCTGATCTTGAGCGGCGCGCTCTTGCTTGTCCTGGCAGTTGCAGTCGCGGCCTGCTCGGGAGAACCCCCAACGGCTCTGGTTATCGTAATCACAGCGACTCCTGAGGATACCCCTGTCCCAACCGAATCTGCTGTGCCTGTTTTGGAAGTCGTGGGCCTCTCGGAAACCAAAACCCTGACTATGAAAGAATTGATGGGCTTGCCCGTGACAGAGGGCTACGCGGGCATCAAGAGCAGTACCGGCAAGATCACGCCGCCTATCTCAATGAAAGGCGTAGCGCTAATTGTCCTGGCGGAGTTCATCGGCGGCATGGACGAGGATGCCTGTTTCAATGTAGTAGCGGAAGATGGATATTCCATCACGTTCTCGTATGACCAGCTTCAAAACGGCTCGTTCATCGCCTACGACCCTGCGACTGGAGCGGAACTCAAGAACCCCGTCGAGTTGATCGCCATTCTCGCCTATGAAGCGAATGGCAAGCCCTTCGATGCCAAACAGGATGGCGCACTGCGGCTGGCAATCATTAGCCCGGAAATAAATCAGGTCACCGATGGACACTGGTCGGTGAAGTGGGTGAACAAACTCGAAGTCAAGAGCCTGGGCGAGGAATGGGTGCTGCAAGCCTCAGGTGGAATCACAAAGACCATTGACCGCGCCAGCATCGAATCATGCAGCGCGCCGCAGTGTCACGGCGTCTCATGGACAGATGACAAAGATCAGGAATGGGCGGGTGTGCCTTTGTATTACCTGGTTGGGTCGGTGGACGATGAGATCGAACACGAAGGTCCTGCCTTCAACCGGACGCTTGCCGAGGCAGGCTACGCCATCGATGTGATCGCAGCCGATGGGTACACGGTCACTTTCGATGCAGCACGCGTTCAATATAACAAGCACATCCTTGTGGCGTACAAGGTCAACCAAAACCAGTTGCCCGAAGAATACTTCCCCTTACGTCTGGTCGGGGATGACTTGCAAAAGAACGAGATGATCGGCGCGATCGCGGAGCTTAAAGCCGGCGTCGAGCCGATCGAGGTAGTTGCTGCCACCGAGGCTCCAACCGAAGTCCCCACAGAGGAAGCAACAACATCTTCAGCAGAAGTTACCGGAAGCATTGTTATCACGGGCGCGGTGGATCAGCCGCTGGGATTCACAGAAGCCGACCTGCGCGCTCTGGAAGTGTTGAAGATCACGGCTGAGCACCCCAAGAAAGGCAAGCGGGATTACGAAGGTGTATCTTTGAACGCATTGCTCGATATGGCTGGTATTCAGGAGAGCGCGATAACTCTGGTGTTTACTGCCTCGGATGGGTATGTCTCTGAGGTGAGTCTCAGCGATGTACGTGCCTGCCCCAATAGTCTGCTGGCATTCACAGATACCGCGGAGCACTTCAACATGGTCATGCCCGATCTGCCCAGCAGTGCCTGGGCGAAAGATGTAGTCAGGATCGAAGTGAAATAAGTAATAACAGGTGACAGTCACTTTTGCGCAGCCTCCCGCCTCGCGGGACTAAGTGACTGTCACCTTATCCCCTCATTGATGAAAAAAACGTTTGTGATCGTACTGGTTTTGTCACTGCTCGGGCTGGTGCTCGGTTCCTGCAACGGTCGACCGGCCGAGGCGGGGAATGGATCGCCAACTTCAGTGGAGAAAACCCCGCTGTCAGTCTTCGCTGCGGGGAGTCTCATCATTCCATTCGAACATATCGAGCAGGCATTTGAAGCCAAATATCCAAACATCGATGTGCAGGCGGAGTATCACGGCAGCATCCAGGTGATGCGGCATGTGACGGATCTGTATGAACCGATCGATGTGGTCGCCACAGCTGACGCTTCGCTGATTCCCATGTTGATGTATGTGAGCAAGGTGCCAGAGACAGGACAACCATACGCTGACTGGTATATCCGTTTTGCGAGTAATCACCTGGCGTTGGCGTATTCGCCCGAAAGCAAATACGCGGACGAGATCAATACAGAGAACTGGACCGAAGTGTTAATGCGGCCCGATGTAAAAATTGGTCTGGCCGACCCACGTTTCGATGCTTCAGGCTATCGGGCCCTGATGGCCTTCGCACTGGCCGAAATGGCGAACGACGATTACGGTCTGTTCGGTCCAATGTTCGCTGGGCAGTTTTCCTTACCGGTGACGATCTTCCGCGGCGATGAATTGACAACTATCACGGTGCCGGAAATCCTGGAAACAAAATCTGGAGCGCACATCGTGGTACGCGGCGCAAGTATTCAATTGATCGCTCTGCTGGAATCGGGTGATTTGGATTATGCCTTCGAATATGAAAGTGTGATCCGGCAGCACGGTCTGAAAATGTTGAGCCTGCCCTCGGAAGTGAATTTGGGAGAGCGGGACTTTGAAACACTTTATAACCAGGTTCAGGTCAATCTTGATTTTCAACGCTTTGCCACGGTCAAACCACAGTTTCGCGGCGAGCAGATCGGATACGGGATCACCATTCCAACAAATGCCCCTCACGCTGAAGAGGCTGAGTTGTTCATTGCCTTCCTGCTCAGTCCTGAGGGACGTGTTCTCATGGAAGCAGATCATCATCCGATATTCGATTCTTTCGAAACAGATGGATTCCCAAATCTGTCACCGGATTTGCAGTCTCTCACAGTTCCTGCGGAATAACGTTGAGAAGGAACCTGTACTTTAACATCCTGTTTTCTGTGCTGGGCGGATCGCTGTTGCTGTTCATTGTCCTGCCGTTGATCAGCATCCTGCTCGGCACTACACCGCAAAGTCTATGGCGTGCACTGGGTGATCCCGAAGTGCAGCGCTCCATCAGCCTGACGTTTAGTGCGGCGGCAGTTGCAACGCTGCTGGCAGCCTTCACCGGCGTGCCCCTGGCTTTTTTGCTGGCACGTCGAAAATTTCGTGGCAAGCGCCTGGTGGAAGCACTGGTCAATTTGCCGATCGTGATCCCGCATACGGCTGCAGGGGTTGCGCTCCTGTTGGTTTTTGGCAGGCGCGGCTTGCTCGGTCAATGGCTTACGCCGTTGGGCATTGCCTTTACCGATAATGTGGCCGGCATCGTGGTCGGCATGTTGTTCGTCAGCCTGCCCTTTTTGGTCAACCTGAGCCGCGAATCCTTTGCGCTGATCGATGAAGAACTCGAACGAGTCGCTTTGATCGATGGGGCAACCCCCTGGCAGGCATTCTGGCATGTTTCGCTTCCCCAGGCATGGCGCGGCGTACTCGCGGGCGCCTTGATGATGTGGGCGCGCGGCATCAGTGAATTTGGCGCAGTAGTCATCCTTGCCTATCATCCCAAGATCGTGCCGGTATTGGTGTTCGAACGCTTTGAAGGATTTGGTCTGGTCGCAGCTCAGCCTGTGGCCGCCCTACTGATCCTGGTTGCATTGGCAACGTTCATTTTTCTGCGATTATCTCTCTTGAAGGAGAACGCAGCCTGATTATTTGGCTTATCCCCCTTGTTTACCAAGTGGATGGCAAATCTGGAAGTGGTAAATGGAATGGGTTCAAGAAATTCTCACCACTGAGAACCAGAGCTCACAGAGATTTTTAAAAGGTTTTCTCCGTGTTCTCAGTGGACTCCGTGGTGAGATAGCTCGGCAAGCCCAAGACATGATCCACTACAGCAAATTATCGTAAGAAGGAGAAAAGAAAGTGTCACGTACGATCAAATTATTGTTCCTCATGGGTCTGACCCTGTCTTTGGCGTTATCTGCCTGCGGATCACCCGCGCCGACCGCGGCTCCCGCGACCGAAGCCCTCGCGGCAACCGAAGTACCTGCCACGGAGGCTCCGACTGCCGGACCCGCGTTGAAGGTTACCGGCAGTGTCGCCAGCGAACAGGCCTGGACAGAAGACGAAGTCAAGGCGATGAAGACCATCGACGTCGAGTCTACGAATAAAAATGGCGAGAAAGCCACCTACACCGGCGTGTTGCTCTCCGACCTGCTGTTGCTGGCGGAGCCCGACCTTGACGCAAGCACTGTTGTCTTTGTCGCGGACGATGGTTTCACCTCCGAGATCAAGATGTATCAAGTGACCGCCTGCACCGGCTGTATCGTTTCGTTCCACGAGCAGGGTGGTTTCAGCACAGTGATGCCGGGCTTTCCTGGTAAGCTGCAGGTGAAGGGCCTGGTTGAGATCCAGGTCCTGGCGGACGCGGCGGCTGTGCCTGCCCCACCTCTCCCCAACCCGAACATCATCCTTGCCACGACGACCTCCACTCAGGACTCGGGCCTGCTCGATGTGTTGATCCCCATCTTCCAGGAAAGGACCGGTTATATGGTCCAGACCGTGGCGGTGGGATCGGGCGCGGCGCTCAAGATGGCAGAGGAGGGCAACGCCGATGTCCTGCTCGTCCACGCGCCTGCGGCGGAAAAGGAGCTTATGGCGGCCGGTTGGGGCCTGGAGCGCTTCCTTGTCATGCACAACGACTTCGTCATCGCTGGTCCCGCCGCGGACCCGGCTGGGATCAAAGACCTGACCACCACCGTGGAAGCCTTCAAGGCCATTGCTGACAGTGGCGCAGGCTTCGTCACTCGCGGCGATGACTCCGGCACGCACAAAATGGAGCTGAGCCTGTGGGGAAAGACCGAAGTCGACCCGGCCGGCCAGGCCTGGTACACGGACTCCGGGCAGGGCATGGGTGCCACATTGACGATCGCATCCGAAAAGCAGGCCTACACCCTGACCGACCGCGCCACCTATCTGGCAAACAAGGATAACTACGAACTCGAGATCCTCTTCGAGGGCGATGCAGCGTTGTTGAACGTCTACCATGTCATCACGGTCAACCCCGACAAGTGGCCCAAGTCCAACTATGACGGAGCTGTGGCTTTCTCCGAGTTCATGACCACTCCTGAAATGCAAGCGGTTATTGGCGAATTCGGCAAGGACAAATTTGGCCAGCCATTGTTCTTCCCCGATGCAGACAAGACCGACGCAGATCTTGGTCTGGAGTAGATCAGTATACAAGTAGACAGGTACACAGGTAAACAAGTTTTTTGCATACTTGTTTACTTGTCTACTTGTATATTCCCCCTGCCATGCCAGAGACTTTCCAGATCACCCTCCTCTCTCTTCAAATCTCGGCTCTTGCCACCGGGCTCAGTTTGATCATTGGCTTGCCCTTTGGCACAATGCTCGCATTAGGGAAATTCCCCGGGCGTTCCTTTTTGCTGAGTATGGTCAACACCGGTATGGGATTGCCGCCTGTGGTGGTCGGTCTGTTCGTGGCGATGATGTTGTGGCGCTCCGGTCCGCTGGGAGATCTGCGCCTGATCTATACGCCCACCGCCATTATCATCGCACAGGTAGTAATCTCCTTCCCGGTTGTCACCGGCTTGACCGCTGCCGCGCTGCAATCCCTGGACCCGCGACTGCGACTGCAGTTGTACGGACTAGGTGCATCCCGCATGCAAATGATCGGGATGCTGTGGAAAGAGGCGCGTCTACCCCTGCTGGCGGCGTTGATGGCAGGCTTTGGCTCGGTCATCTCGGAAGTGGGCGCATCCATGATGGTGGGCGGCAACATTCGCTACCAGACACGCGTACTGACCACTGCCATCGTCCTCGAAACCAGCAAGGGTAACTTCGACATCGCCATCGCCCTCGGACTCCTACTGCTGACCATCACATTTCTCGTCAACTGGGCGCTGACCTGGATCCAGCAAAAGGGAGCGCGCAAATGACACCCCTGGTCGAGATCCGTGATCTGCTGGTGAGGCGTGGGGAACATCCCGCCTTGCAGCTTGAGCATTTGGCGATTCAAACGGGTGAAGTGCTGGCAGTGGTTGGACCGAACGGCGCGGGCAAAAGTACTCTGCTGTTGACACTGGCGCGCCTGCTCAAGCCCGAGCGAGGCGAGATCCTGTTTAACGGCCAACAGGCTTCGGCGGAGTCGGATACGGTCTATCGCCGCCGCATCGCGCTGGTGATGCAGGACCCGCTCCTGTTCGATGCATCCGTCTTCGAGAACGTCGGGTCCGGTCTGCGGTTTCGGGGAATCTCCAGAGATGAGATCCGGCGCAAAGTCCCGCTTTGGCTGGAGAGACTCGGCGTTGGACATCTCGCGAAGCGGCGGGCGGGGCAGTTATCCGGAGGGGAAGCGCAGCGCGTCAGCCTGGCCCGGGCGCTGGTCCTCGAACCGCAGTTGCTTCTTTTGGATGAACCGTTTTCCGCCCTCGATCCACCGACCCGCAGCCGTCTGCTGGATGACCTGGGCCTGCTGTTGAAAGAGACCGCGACCACAACCGTCTTTGTGACACATGACCTGTCCGAAGCGGCTCAACTGGCTGGCCGGATGGCGGTCATCATTGGCAATCGCCTGCGGCAGGTTGGCGACCCGGAAGTTGTCCTCGCCTCCCCCGCGGACGAAGAGGTGGCGGGCTTTGTGAATCACAAAGCCCGACCCAATGGCAAGTAAGCCTGATGATGTAAAGGGGATGACTTGTCAAAATGACACAAGCCATATATACTCACTCAGTGAGTATATATGGCTCCAAAAGATCATCACACAGGGAACATTTCTCCGGAATTTGCGCTGCTCGGTTTTTTGATCGCCGGACCCAGCCATGGCTATGACCTGCATCAGCAATTCATTGTCAAACTTGGCCATGTATGGCATTTGAGTCAGAGTCAGGCATACGCCATCCTGAAACGATTGGAAGAACGCGGCGACATTTCGGCGCAAGTCATCGAGCAGCAGAAATTGCCCGCGCGTCAAATGCTGCGCATTACAAAAGCGGGGCGCCAGCGATTCTTCGAATGGCTCGAGGCAGGGGTGGGTAAAAACGCCCGTTCCATTCGCCTTGAATTTCTCACACGTTTGTATTTCGCACAACTCTACAGACCGGAGATCCTCGCGCAGAGCTACAAATCACAATCTGCCGAAATCGAAGCGACGATTGCGCGCCTCGAAAGCCTGCTCGAAGATTTGCCGCCCGAGCAGGTCTTTAATCGCCTAAGTCTTGATCTCCGTCTTCAGCAAATGAGACTCATTCAGAATTGGATGGCAAAGATAGGAACACAATTCCATATTCAAGGGAGATAAAGGTGAAACGTTTTCAGTATCTGAGCTTGTTCTTTATACTTCTTTGCGCGAGCTGTGCACCCGCCGTGACGACCACAACTGCTCCAAAGCTGCGCACGTTAAATGTTTTTGCAGCCGCCTCCCTCACAGATGCATTCACCGAAATTGGCGAATTTTTTGAAGCAGCTAACCCCGGCATTGCGGTTACTTTCAACTTCGCGGGTTCGCAGGCACTGCGGACTCAAATCGAGGAGGGCGCGCCTGCCGACATTTTCGCCTCGGCGAATCAAAAGGAAATGGATACTCTGATTACGGGAGCGTTCATTGCCCAGGATGTCTCACAGTTTTTTCTCACGAACAAACTGGTCGTGATCTTGCCAGCGGATAACCCTGGCGCGTTGCAGAAATTGGAAGACCTTGCCAAACCTGGTATCAAACTCGTGATTGCAGCGGACGAGGTGCCCGTTGGAAGGTATGCCCGTCAGGCATTGGACCAGATGAACGGTCCGTTCGGAAGCAATTTCAAGGATAAAGTCCTTGCTAATGTTGTATCGAATGAAGATAACGTCAAGCAGGTGGTTGCCAAAGTCCAGCTCGGCGAAGCGGATGCGAGCATTGTGTATACCTCGGATGCTGTCGCCGCGCCTGATTTGAAGACGATCGAAATTCCTGCAGAGTTGAATATGATTGCTAACTATCCGATCGCGCCGCTGGCGAATTCTGCCAATGCTGATCTGGCGGCAACATTCATCGACTATGTCCTTTCGTCTGCGGGCCAGGCTATTTTGCAAAAATGGGGATTTGCTCCTGCCAGATAGGTGTACCTGAAAATGCAAGGCGAGGGAGGTTTGCTCCCTCGCCTTTTATCTTATGAAAAAAGTCAAACAGTTCTTTAGCCAATTTTTGCACGACGGCCATTTGACCTGGTTGTTTATTCTTCCAGGCGCCCTATTACTGGCTTTATTCGTGCTTCCGTTGTTTGCCGTATTTTTGCGAGCGAGCGATGTGAACTTTTTCCGGAATGCGTTTTCAGCACAGGCCTTCAAAGCTCTGCAGTTGAGTCTGCTCACGAGCTCGGTGACAACCATGATCACGATCCTCCTGGGCACGCCGTTCGCTTATATCCTGGCGCGTTGGAGTTTCAGGTTTAAATCATGGGTCGAGTTGTTCGTTGACCTGCCGATCGTCTTGCCGCCCTCGGTTGCCGGACTGGCTCTATTGATCGCATTTGGGCGCAGGGGATTGTTCGGTTCGGTATTGAGTGTTTTTGGGATCAGCCTTCCCTTTACCGGTGCTGCGGTTGTCCTTGCGCAGACCTTCGTCGCCGCGCCGTTGTATGTGAGGTCGGCGCGGATTGGGTTTGCGCATGTTGAAAAGCAACTGGAGGAAGCGGCGCGTGTGGAAGGCGCAAATCAATGGCAATTATTTTATGAAGTCATGTTTCCACTGGCGGGGCGCGCCTTGTTCAGTGGCGCGATCCTCACGTGGACGCGTGCACTGGGGGAGTTTGGCGCAACCATCCTGTTTGCCGGGAACCTGGAAGGTGTGACGCAAACGATGCCAATGGCAATTTATCTTGGCTTCGAGCGCAATCTTGGAATCGCGCTGGCTTTGTCTGTTGTTTTGGTGATTGTTTCAGTCTTCCTGCTTATGCTCACCAGGCGCCTGGAGAAACAGGGTCAGGATTGAGTTGAAGAGCAGCCCTGTTATACTGCCAGTCAAAATTCTATAAAGCCATTCAAAAAAATCCGTATTGAGGTGGTAACACATGACTATTAAACGTGATCCCAGTGGACGCTTGCAAATCGATTCGCCATTTATGGGTGAATCGCTGATGGACAAATCCCTGCTTGCCAGCACCGACACCGGCTCGATCCACGGTTTGATGCCCGACCAGGCAGAACAGGACGGCCCGTCTTACTGATAGTGGTAGTGAAGCTTTTTCATGAAGACCTCCTCTTCGATAAAAAGGTTTGGTACCTGCCTAAACGCGAACAAACTGTCCCTCCAGAAGGAGAAACCAGGTTTTTTTGTCTCCGTGGAGCCATATTGGGAAAACCTGGTTTCTTCGCTTCTTTCACAACTTCTAAGACTGCCAGGACCATTTTGAGGCCTGTCGATCCATGGACCGGCTATTTCAACAGCCTGCTAGGGCTGAAGCGTGAGCAGACCCGGCCGGTACGGCAGCAGGCCGTAGTCACCGCCGGAGCTGGGATTGCGTCCCTGGTAAAGGAACTGCAGATTGCACGGGTTGATGGTCATGGTCTGGTCGGCGCTGACGCGAATCAGCTCTCCGTGGCTGATGTCGTTGGTCCAGGCGCCGCCCGGGAAGGTGACGTTGCTCCTGCCGGCGAAGGGATTGCTTTCGGATGCGGCCAACGCCGTCCACGAACCACCGAGACTGGTTGCAGTGAACGAGCGGAAGTATCTCCCGTTGCTGCCGATCGCCTCGACGATCATGAGGTACTGGTTCGCCCCCTGGACCTTATAGACCTGCACCGCCTCGAACAGGTTGTTCGTGCTGTCGGTCATGATGGTCGTGTAAGAACTACCAAAGCTGCCCGGGAAGTTTCCGATCGGCATACTGGACCGGTAGATACGTCCGTTGTCCCCGGCAAAGAACAGATAGCAGTTTGTGCTGTCGCAGATCACTGCCTGGTCGATCGGCCCCGTGCTCGAGTTGGAGATGCTTCCGGAGAAGAGCGTGTTCGCGCCTGACCATCCATTCGCGTTGGTGGGGTTGGTCGACGTCTTGTAGCTGAAGGCGGTCGGACCCCACTGGTAGGCGAGCACCCAGATGTTCGTCGGGGCGAAGTAGAAGAGCGAGGGCGCAACCGTGGCAGACGACATCCCGTTCTGGGTGGCTGAAGCCATCTGAGTCCAATCGCTGAAGAGGTTAAAGTTCATTGATCCCCAGGTTGTTCCCGTGTCGTGGGTAGTCGCGTAGACGAGGTGCTGACCATTGTAGGGAGCGTAGGTGAAGTCTTTGAGCGAGACCCATCCCGATTTCGGGTTCGCGAGCACGCCTGTCGATGTCCACCTGAACGTCGAAGGAAGGGTGCACGTCGTGCCGTTGAAGGTGGCGGTGACCGTCCGGGCCTGGGTCATGGAGACAGTGCAGCTCCCGGTGCCGGAACAGGCGCCGCTCCAGCCGCCGAAGGTCGAACCGCTGGCTGCCGCTGGCGTGAGGGTCACGCTGGCGCCGCTGGCGTAGCTGGCGCTGCAGGTGCTGCCGCAGTTAATGCCGGCCGGGCTGGAGGTGACGGTCCCGCTGCCGGTGCCTGCCTTGTTCACTGTTAGCGTGTAGTTGGTCCCGCTGCCACCGGCCGCGACAGTGATGCCGCTGATCTTGGGGTTCTGGGTGCCAGAGATGAACTGGATCACTACCTGGCCGCTCGAGTTGGCCGTGGTGTTGAACGTCCGGGCGATGGCTCGGTTCGCGCCTCCCGCGGAGGCGTAGATGTCGAAATTGGTCAAGACTGCCGTGCCATTGATGGACACATTGAAAAGGCGCTGCCCGGCGCCGGACACGTAGTTCTCGGCGAAGTAGAGCGTCACCGTCTGCGCGCCGCTCCGGTTGGGGATGGTGTAGGTCATTGCTCCGTAGCGCTCGGTGTTGAAGATCGCCGTCGGCGGCGGGTTGGATGTGATCTGGCTCATGTCGATGGTCGCAGTGTTGGTATAGGTGTTGCCGCCGCTGAAGTACTGGTCGGCGCCAAAACTCCCGGTTGCCGACCCGCCCGCGTTGATCGACACGGTGTCACCTCCCCCAGTCGGATTGAAGGTAGCGGTGACTGTCTGGTTCGTGTTCATGCTAACCACACAGCTCCCGGTGCCGGAACAGGCGCCGCTCCAGCCGCCGAAGGTCGAACCGCTGGCTGCCGACGGCGTGAGGGTCACGCTGGCGCCGCTGGCGTAGCTGGCGCTGCAGGTGCTGCCGCAGTTGAGGCCGGCCGGACTGGAGG
>Ga0105098_10000166_pt1 | contig 20705 bp, 19 predicted proteins | sample PPLLak21cMay2015_FD_79137 | JGI IMG/M metagenome (GOLD analysis project Ga0105098, IMG submission 79137) | Freshwater sediment microbial communities from Prairie Pothole Lake near Jamestown, North Dakota, USA - PPLs Lake P7 Core (1) Depth... | ecosystem: Environmental > Aquatic > Freshwater >... | reverse complement strand
GCTATATCCAGCACATTAAAAAGCGTTCTCATATTCAGATCCCATGCTTTTTGCGGGTTCTTTTCGGCGATAGCAGATAACATGGCCACAAGCAGGTAAACCTCCTTTATGCCGTGCTTCTGTATGACCTTCAGCAGCTCCTTTTTATCGGTAGCATCCACAATTTCAAAGGGTCCGCTTTCCATGACCTCATAATTTCCATTGCGAATATCAGAAGCGATTACCGAAGTATTTCCATAGATCTGTCTGAGTTTCAAAGTTAATTCCGTGCCTATTTGCCCGCTTGCACCAAGTATTAAGATCTTGTTTTCCATAAATGCTGTATTTACTACAAATATATTTTAAAACTTGCAGGATTCTAAGAAAAAAGGGGATTAAAAATCAAAAGAAACATTAATTTTGAAGTTCAATATTTATTCCTTATGTCATTCCGCAACTTTTTACTTACGATTATAATAGCCTGGTTCTCTTTTAGTTGTAATAAAGAATCCGCTCAGCCTAAAGATTTAAATGCTGTTGCAAAAACGGATCAGGCTGCGCCCGCACCCTCATTTGGTATCGGTGAAAGCTTAAGGCCTTCTGCTGATTCAATTGCACGTACCTGGGAAGCCTATATGAAGGTGTCAGAATTTCTTAAAACGAATGGTTCACTGAGCAATGAAGAATCGTTGTACAACTCCAAAGACCTGGTCAAACTGACAGAAGCCTTAAAGGATTCCATCCCTTTGGCCGACCTCAACAATCCGGCGGTTAAGATCAGGCTCAATGTACTGCATAATGAAGCCCTGAGGTTACAGGATATGGCCGATATCAAAGTAATTACCGACAAGGAAATCACTGAGGAACGGCAAAAGATTTACGATGCTTTTTCAGCGATCAATTACAAATTGAACAACATGAGCGATCAGGCCAAAATAAATGAACAGCTCAAAGATTTTATCGATTTAGAGGGTGTGGATACCACACGCAACTTGCTTCAAAAAGACTATTCCAAGGATATTACGGAATGATCTGTAGCCGGCAAGAAACTCCTTACATAAAAAAATCCGGAAAATAAATTATTTTCCGGATTCCTCCCACTAACTAAAACTAAAATCACTTAACTAATCCACATTATCATGCAAAAAAGAATTATTTGAACGCAATTGTATCTCTGAATTATCGTCAACACCTAATGTAAATCTCGATTTATTATTACCTTCTTCTGATGGCGTTGTATTCTTGATATCCACTCCCATACGTTTATACGCTGGCTGGGTCTCAAGCTCATCAATGTTTTTATTGATGCTGTTGCTAAATTTATAATTAAACATTTTCATCTTGTCTCTCCTGGAATCTGCCCTTTCTCTCAGTTCTGCAATGGTAAGATTCAGCGGAGACACCTCATCTTCCAGGTTTTCAACGATGATTCTCACCGGATTTGAAATGACTTCTTTTTTGACTTTTACCTCAAACTGCATATCTTCATCTTCCCGGATCTTGTTTTTTACTTCTTTTAATGCTTCTATTTCCGGGGCGAATTCTTCTTCCAGTTCCAGGGTATGTCTTATGGTGTCCTGAGGGACTTTTATTTCAGGAATAACATACTCCAGATCTACTATTTCGATATCATTTACTGACAATTTCTTTTCAGTCGGAACAGGCTTATTTTCAACCGGAAAATCGAAAGTAAAAGTAAACTGATTCTCGCTCTCCTGAGATTCGGTCTTGTCTGAATAGGTACCCGTAGTATCATGGATAATAAAATCTTCTTCCAGCTTAAATTCCACCTCCATTTTTTCTTCTAATTCAAAGGGCAGTTCCCTTTTGATCTCTTCGAAAGTAACTTTAAAATCATTCAGCAAAGTTTCTTCAGGCCTGGTAGCCGGTTCCGCCTTTTTATCAACCAATACCGGTTCGGATACTTTTGCGGTAGTTTCGGGGACAGATACAGCCGGTTTAGCAATTTTTTTATCATCACGGTCTTCCACCAATGTGTGTACGATCCTCTTTGAATCTGTATTTGAGATCTCCTTTTGCTGATCTGCATTAAAACCCGTGGCAATAACCGTAACTGAAATAGCTTCTCCAAGGGATTCATCCTCACCAACACCCATAATGATATCCACATTGGTCCTTGCTTCTGACTGAATATGATCGTTGATTTCACCAATTTCATCTATTGTAACCTCTGCCGTTCCTGAAACAATGAGCAGCAATACCCGCCTTGCTCCGGTAATCTTGTTGTCATTCAGCAAAGGAGAATCCAGCGCTTTGGTAATTGCATTTTGTGCCCTGTTGTTTCCGGAAGCGGTAGCAGAACCCATAATTGCCGTTCCGCTGCTCGACAGCACAGTTTTAGCATCCTTCAGGTCGATATTCTGTGTGTAATGATGGGTAATTACCTGGGCAATTCCTGTAGCAGCTGTTGACAGAACTTCATCCGCCTTGGAAAATCCGGCCTTGAACCCCAGATTTCCATACACTTCGCGCAATTTATTGTTGTTGATAATGACCAGTGAATCAACATGTTCGCGAAGCTTTTCAATTCCTTTTTCTGCTTGTTCGTTTCTCAGTTTACCTTCAAAAGCAAAGGGAGTAGTTACGATTCCAACGGTAAGAATGTCCAGTGCCTTCGCAACTTTGGCGATAACCGGAGCCGCACCTGTACCGGTTCCTCCACCCATTCCAACCGTGATAAAGACCATTTTTGAACGTTTATCCAGCATGGCTTTGATCTCATCCATACTTTCCATAGCAGCTTCCTCGCCGATAAGCGGATTTGCACCTGCACCCAAGCCTTCGGTCAGGGTAGCTCCAAGCTGAATCTTGGTCGGTACCGGACTGCTGTGCAGGGCCTGAGCATCCGTATTGCAAACTACAAAATCAATGCCCTCAATACCTTTGTTGAACATGTGGTTTATGGCATTGCTGCCTCCACCGCCAACACCAATGACTTTAATAACATTGGACTGGTTTTTTGGTAGATCAAACGAAATCTGGTCAAAATCTATATTACTCATAACTTTTTCAAGGTTTTACTGATTTATTTTTTTCTTTTATTCTGCGTTCTCTAAAAAATCTCTGAATTTCTCAATCCATTTTTCAAAGATTGACTTTCTGTTATCCGACTTTCCGGCTGCCTTTACTTTTTCCTCTTTGGTAATGGTTGCCGTTTCAGGCTTTTCTGCTTTCTTTTTTATTCTGTCCTTTTTCTCAAAATCTGCCAGGCCTTTCATAAGCAGTCCAACTGCTGTGGCATATGCAGGACTTGACAATTCCGTATCACTGTTACCGGCCAGGTGTTCATTGGGATAACCGATTCTGGTGTCCATACCCGTAGTGTATTCTACCAGTTGTTTGATGTGCTTTAACTGTGCACCTCCACCGGTGAGCACGATGCCGGCGATCAGTTTCTTTTTATTCTCTTCGTGTCCGTAATTTTTGATTTCCAGAAATACCTGGTCAATAATTTCTATTACCCGGGCATGTATGATCTTGGAGAGGTTTTTCAAGGTAATTTCTTTCGGATCCCTGCCTCTTAAACCCGGTATCGATACAATTTCATTGTCCTTGCTCTCTCCCGGCCAGGCCGATCCAAATTTTGTTTTTAGCAATTCGGCTTGTTTTTCAATGATCGAACAGCCTTCTTTAATATCATCGGTAATCACATTGCCTCCGAAAGGTATTACCGCCGTATGCCTGATGATGCCGTCCTTGAATATCGCCAGGTCAGTTGTTCCTCCTCCGATATCGATGAGTGCAACTCCCGCTTCCTTTTCTTCACTGCTGAGTACTGCATCTGCTGATGCCAGTGGTTCCAGCGTGATTCCGGATAATTCAAGTCCGGCACTCTTTATACACCTGCCCACATTCCGAATGGATGAGACCTGCCCTACAACCACATGAAAATTGGCTTCGAGTCTGCCGCCATACATACCGATGGGTGTTTTTATTTCTGCCTGACCGTCAACCTTATAATCCTGTGGGAGTACATGGATGATCTCTTCACCGGGAAGCATTACCAGTTTATACACCTGGTTGATCAGCCTTTCTATATCATCTTCATCGATAACCAGGTCGGGATTGGGTCGCGTGATGTAATCGCTGTGGTGCAGGCTTCTGATGTGCTGACCTGCAATACCCACCACCACTTTTTGTATCTTTTCTCCGGAAATGGCCTCAGCCTCCTCAACGGCCTGCTGAATGGACTGAATGGTCTGGGTGATGTTATTCACCACACCCCTGTGAACACCAAGGCTTTTGGCCCTGCCCATACCCAAAACTTCAATTTTATTGTAAGCATCTTTTCTACCCACCATGGCCACAATTTTCGTTGTGCCAATATCCATTCCTACTGCTATATTTTCCTTGTCCATATCCTATTTTTTAGAACAAACAATTTGATTTTTAAACTTCAGATTTATCGTGTCGTATACCTCGAGGGTATTGCTATTAATGGCATTCTGATAAAATGCCTTCAATTTTTTCTTTTTTTCGTCGAAATTCTGAACTGTTCCAAATTCAATCGTTTGATTCCCTACCCGCGTATATAATTCAAATTGTTTAACTTCACCCTGATCCTGTTTTACTGCAATGACCTGCTTCTGTAAAAAGGGATCATCTTTTATCTTTCTCGCCAGTTGCGTCAGGTCAGGGCTTACTTCTTCTTCATAGAAATCAGATATGATTGGTACTCTGGAAGAATAATTACCTGAGAGAGGCATTTTTTTTCCATGTTCATCCAAATAAAAAGATTCTAATCCATTGACTACCCTTAAAACCGGCGTCCTTTGTGTGACGAGAGCCCCCAAATTTCCCTCGATGGTATAAAAAACCTCTGCTTCCTGAACCATAGGATTTGACTCCACGGCTTGTTCAAGATTCTTCAAAAGTAAACTTTCTACAGATTGATTTTTATGGATTTTTAAATTTTGTATCAACATGTTATTAACCATTTCATGGGTGACAAACAAGTTTTCACCGTTTGTAAAAACGACTTCGACTTTATCGCTTTTTTTATGGGCATTGCGTTTGGCAGCAAAACCGTATAAAAAAACTACCAAAAGGATGAGCAGGAAACTTATCACTATACCGGTATATTTTTTCATTCTGATTTCTCTTTAATTTTTTAAAAAACTATGGCAATTGATTTTAGAAAATAAATTCCATTACCTTATAAATAATTGCCATAGTCACCAAAGTATTTAGCACATTAACTTATTCTATCAATCGCATTACCTCATCTACAATATCCTTTGTAGCATCGGGCAGAGCCAATGATTTTATATTTTTCATAAATTTTTTCTGTAATTCCGTATCGTTCTTCAGGTTCATCACAACCTGAACCAGTTGATCAAGTTCCGTTTCCCTCAATAAAATAGCTGCCTCTTTTTTTACTACCGCCATCGCGTTCCTGGTCTGATGATCCTCAGCAACATTCGGCGACGGAATAAAAATGACCGGTTTGCCCACCAGACACAATTCGGAAATGGTACCTGCTCCGGCACGGCTTATGATAAAATCTGCCGCCGCATATAAAAGATCCATCCGCTGAACGAAATCGAGTATCTGTACCGTCGGTTTCTTTTCCAAAGGGGCATATTTTCTGTAATAGTATTTACCGGTCTGCCAGATAAGCTGCAGGTCTGATCCGAGTAAAGCTGACAGATCCAGTTCAATAGCCTCATTAATGCGCCCTGAGCCCAAACTACCGCCTAAAATGACCAGTGTTTTCTTATTCTTGTCTAGCCCATAGAATGCTATGGCTTCGTCCCGTTTACTGTCAATTTCCAATAAATCCTGCCGTACCGGATTACCCGTTTTCACTATTTTTTCTTTCGGAAAGAACTGCTCCAGGCCGTCATAGGCAACACATATTTTAGCAGCTTTCTTTGCCAGGAGTTTATTGGTGATACCGGGATAAGAGTTTTGCTCCTGAATAACCGAAGGTATGTGGCTTTGCGCAGCAACATACAGGGTTGGTCCGGATGCAAATCCACCTGTTCCGATAACTATATCAGGTTTAAACTCTTTTACTATGCTTTTAGCGGCACGGATGCTTCTGAACAACTTCAAGGGAAAAAGCAGATTATCTTTTGAAAAACTTCTTTTAATTCCCGTGATATCCAGACCTACAATCTCGAAACCTGCTTTGGGTACCCGCTCCATTTCCATTCTGTCCTTTGCACCGACGAACAAAATTTTTGCATCCGGAATACGCAGTTTTATCTCATTGGCAATCGAAATTGCCGGGAAGATATGTCCCCCCGTTCCTCCACCGCTCAACAATATGTTAACTGACCGTTTCATGCAAAATATCTAATGGATCTTCCAATTCTATAGCCTGACCTTTACTTTCTTCACTTACTTTTTCATAAGAGGCACTCACACTCAGGATCATACCTATGGCAAAACAGGTTATCCAGATGGAGGTACCTCCGGTACTGATCAGGGGCAGGGGTTGTCCCGTTACAGGCAGGAGCCCTACCGCCACAGCAATATTTATAAAAGCCTGGAGGATAATGGGAATTCCCACTCCAACTGTTAATAATGCGCCAAAAATGGTATTGGTTTTTGTGGCTATGATCACAATCCTGACCAACAAGCCCAAATAGAGAAAAATAATAACAATACCTCCGATCAGACCAAATTCTTCAACAATAATGGCATAGATAAAATCTGAGGAGGATTGTGGTAAAAAGTTCTTTTGAACGCTCTTGCCGGGGCCTTTACCGTTTACTTCTCCAGAGGCGATCGCAATTTTTGCTTTTTCTGACTGGTAATTGTCTTCACTGTCGCCTGAAATGAAATTTTCGATCCTGTTATTCCATGTCTCTACACGGGTATTTTCCATGAGATCGGGCAAGGCCTTTGCCAACAGAATAAACAATGAAAATACGAGCAGGGCTGCGCCCAGGATGTACAGTATAAATTTAATCGGATATCCGCCAATAAATGTGAGCAACAATATGGTTGCAAATGCGATGGCGGCTGTGGAAAAATTTGCCGGTAAAATAAGCATCAGAACGATTCCCACCGGCAGCCACAAATACAAAAAACTCTCTTTAAAGGTAATGGGTTTGTCTTTGTGTCTGGACAAATATCTCGCAACAAACATCATGAGTACGAGTACGGCCATGGTTGAAGATTGAAATCCCACACCAATAAAGGGTATATAAATCCATCTGCTCGCATTCGCACCTTCAATCACGGTTCCCTGTGCCAAAGTAAAGGCCAGCAAAACAATTACCAGGGGCATCAGCAGCACAGATAAACCGCTGAAATAGCGGTAGGGCACCTTGTGTATCACAAAAATAATCATGATGCCAAGTCCAAGCAGGATACCATGTTTGATCAGGTATCCAAATGTTGTTCCCTTGCCAATAACATATACCAGGTTGGTGCTCGAACTGTAGACAGGCAAAAATGAAAAGATAGCCAATGCGGCCACTATGGCCCAAATGGTTTTATCTCCCTTTAAGTTCTCTGCTATCCGATTCACCGCTAACTGATTATAAATTTCTTACCATAGACTTAAACTGACTGCCTAATTCGCTAAAATCTTTAAAATACTTGGACTTGTCTGTTGAAGGAGAAAGCAATATGGCCTCTCCGGCATCAGCGATCTTATAGGCCAGATGAACTGCTTCATCCAGGGTTTGTACTTCCAGTATATGGTCTATAACATTTCCAAAGCTTTTTGCAATCGCTTCACTTTCATCACCCAAACAAATGATGGCCTTTACCTTTTCTCTGACAAGTGGCAATAACACATGGTAGTCTACGGGGAACTGAGTCCCGGTAACCAGCCATATAACCGGCATTTCCAAACATTCCAGAGAATAAAAAGTCGCATTTACAGAGATCGCTTTCGCATCATTGATATACTGTGCCCCATTGATTTTAAGCACTTCTTCCATCCTGTGCTCCTCATAATTGCTGACCTCGAAGGAGGCGCGTATGGTTTCTTTGCGAACCCGCAGCAATTCTGATTGCATGTGCGAAGCCATGGCATTTTTTACATTGAAATTTTGTTGAAGCGCAAAGGATGAGATGCTCATTGGTCTGATTGTTTAATTATCTTATTTTCAGTGTTAATATGGAGATCACGGCTAAAAAGATGCCTACGATCCAAAATCTGGTCACGATCTTGCTTTCATGGTAACCTCTTTTTTGGTAATGATGGTGTAAGGGTGACATCAGAAATATTCTTTTCCCTTCACCAAACCGTTTTTTTGTGTATTTGAAATAGCTTACCTGCATAACGACCGACAGGTTTTCTGCGAGGAAGATTCCTGCTATGATGGGTAACAAAAGCTCTTTTCTAACCGCCAGAGCCAAAACAGCAATGATACCGCCTATGGTTAAACTACCCGTATCTCCCATAAAAACCTGAGCCGGAAAGGCATTGTACCATAAAAATCCGACCAGGGCGCCTACAAAGGCACTGATAAAAACGGTCATTTCTCCGGAATTCGGTATATACATGACGTTTAAATAATCAGCGAAGATGATGTTACCCGAAACCCAGGCAAAAATGGCCAGGGTTGCGACCATGACTGCCGAAGTTCCTGCTGCCAGTCCGTCAATACCATCTGTTAAATTCGCTCCGTTTGATACGGCAGTGACAATGAAAATAACTACAACAATAAATCCCAGCCAAACATAGTCTTCAGCATCTTCTCCCATAAACCACAATAAACTTTTATAGTCGAATTCATTGTTTTTTACAAAAGGTATGGTCGTTTTAGTAGATTTTTTTTCTTCACTGAAATGGTTGGAGGGAATGCTCATCGGCGTGGCATTTACTATCTGATCCTTGGGCAATTTCTCTTTTACGGTCACATCCGGATGAAAATACAGTACAAATCCCACAAAGAAACCCAGGGTTACCTGTCCGGCAATTTTGAACCTGCCTTTTAATCCTTCTTTATCCTTTTTAAAAACTTTTATATAGTCATCAATAAATCCGATCATTCCCATCCACAAAGTGGTTACGATCAATAAACCGATATATACCCCATCCAGTTTGGCAAACAGGAAGACCGGAATCAGGGTGGCCATGATAATAATGATACCTCCCATGGTTGGAGTACCTGCCTTTTTTGACTGGCCTTCGAGTCCGAGGTCCCGGATGGATTCTCCAACCTGAAGTTTTCTTAAATAGTCGATTATTTTTTTACCGAAAATTGTTGAGATCAGCAAAGAGATTGCAAAGGCCATAGCTGAACGGAAAGTGATGAACTGGAATAATCCTGCCCCTGGAATCTGGAAGGTTTTGTCTAAATAATCGAATAGATAATACAGCATAAATTACTGTTGGTTTAAGATTTGGTCAACAATTTTATAATCATCAAAATCCAGTTTTGTTTTTCCTATGATCTGATAGTTTTCATGCCCTTTGCCCGCAATAAGGATGATATCATTTTTTCCTGCCATGGCTCCGGCGGTTTTAATTGCCTGGAATCTGTCTGTAATGGTCAGGTATTTTTTAAAATTCTCCGGACTTACACCTGCTTCCATATCCCTGAGTATTGCTTCAGGGTCTTCCGAGCGCGGGTTATCAGAGGTAAAGATCACTTTGTTGCTCAACTGGGTGGCGATATCAGCCATTTTGGGCCGTTTACTTTTATCCCTGTCACCACCGCAACCTACTACAGTGATCACCTGTTCATTGTGACTGCGTATGGCATTGATCGTTTCGAGTACATTTTTTAAAGCATCCGGTGTATGGGCGTAATCTACTATAGCGATCACACCTTCTCTGGAGATCAGGTACTGGAACCTTCCGTCAACATTTTTCAGGTCGCTGAGAAGGCGAAGCACTTCCAGTTTCTCCATGCCCAATAAACAGGAAGCGGCGTATATTGCCAGCAGGTTATAGGCGTTAAAAGCTCCTATCAAATTGGAATAGACCTCTTTGTTATCAATGTTCAGCAATAAACCGGAAAATTGATTTTCAAGAATCCTGCCTTTAAAATCAGCTGTTGTTTTTAGGGCATAGGTATATTTTCGGGCTACTGTGTTCTGCATCATCACCATCCCGTTTTTGTCATCCGCATTTACAAGTGCAAAGGAGGCTTTTGGCAAATGGTCAAAGAAACTTTTCTTTACGTCGCGGTAAGCCGCAAAAGATTCGTGGTAATCCAGATGGTCATGGGTAAGATTCGTGAATATACCTCCCTCAAAATGCAAACCTGCCGTTCGTCCCTGGTGAATGCCGTGAGAGCTCACCTCCATAAAACAATGTGTTCCCCCGGCCTTTACAAGTTCGTGCAAACACCTGTTGATCATGATTGAATCAGGAGTGGTATGTGTTGTTGGCAGAACCTTATCCCCTATCATGATCCTGATGGTGGACAGCAGGCCACAGGTGTAGCCGGCATTGGTAAATAGGGTATACAGCTGGGTGGCGATGGTAGTTTTGCCATTGGTACCCGTAACCCCAACAAGTTTCAGTTTTTCTGAAGGATTGTCATAAAAGTTGGAAGCGAGGACAGCCAGGGCGATGCTGCTGTTCAGAACCTGAACATAGGTAACACCATCAGACAGGGTGCCGGGCATGACTTCACAAACTATAGCCTTTGCCCCATCTTCAACCGCCTTTTCAATAAATGCATGCCCGTCGAAGTTAAGACCTTTCTGGGCAACAAATAAAGTATCTTTCCCAACAAGCCGGGAATCAAAACATATTGATTCAACTGCAATATGGGTCGAACCCTTGATCGCTTCAACATCAACTTTAAACAATATGTCTTTTAATACCTTCAAATGAACTACGATAATTTTAATTGAATAATTTTTCCCTTTTCTATTAGACCGCCGGGTTTAACCGATTGTTCTTTTACTTTTCCCGTGCCTGTGGACTGTACTTTAAATCCGAGATTTTCAAGTAACGGAATTGCGTCCATGCCGGCCATATTTACCACATTGGGCACTAAATTTTGCTTCCTGTTGTACTGCTTGTAATACTCATCAAATTTCTTATCGATGGCAGGCACATTGTTTGCAAGGATCAACTCCTGTTCAGAGGGCGTTTGGGCATAAATTTTATGCGCTATTTTTTTAAATACGGGAGCAGACACGGCATTTCCGTAATAACCAATCGATTTATTTGGTTTGTGGATGATCACGATGCAGGAGTACATGGGATTTTCTATGGGAAAATATCCTACGAAAGTGGCAATGTACTTGACGCCATCTCCTTTCCAGTAATCTGTCTGACAGGTACCCGTTTTCCCTGCCATAGAAAAATTTTCATCGTAAATATTGGTGGCCGTACCTCTAATAACCACGTTTTCCATCATTTTCTTTACTTTATCAATGGTTTCCTGTGAACAGATTTTTGGATCGATCACTTCCTTGGAAAAAGTTGAAACTGAATTGGTTTGTGTTCTGATTTCTTTCACAAATTTTGGCCTTACCATTTCTCCGTTGTTCGCAATGGCATTATAAAATGTTAATGTTTGAAGCGGAGTAAGAGAAACGCCATAACCATAAGCCATCCAGGGCAACGACAGGGCATTCCAGCTCTTGTCACCGGGTTTTGGAACTATTGGCTCACCTTCACCTTTTATGGGTAACCCGATTTTCTCACCCACATGCAGTTTCTTTAAACCGTCAACGAATTTTTGAGGATCGTCTCTGTAATATTTATCGATGATCTTTACGATACCCACGTTCGAAGAAACTTCAAAGGCCCTGGAAGCTGATATGGTACCATAGCCTCCCTTATTGGAATCCCTGACTTTTCTTCCTCTGAACGAGATTTCCCCGCCCTGGGTATCGACCATATAACCGGTATCGATCACCTTGTCTTCAAGAGCCACAACCATGCCCATTAGCTTAAAAGTAGAACCCGGTTCATGCGATTCATACACCGCATAATTTCTGTCTTCAAAATAAGTTCCCTTCGAGGTCCTGCCGAGGTTGGCCATGGCTTTGATCTCGCCGGATTTGGTTTCCATGACAACGACTGTTCCGTGTTCGGCTTCGAATAATTCAAGCTGCTCCAGCAATGCGTGGTGGGCTATATCCTGAATATTCAGATCTATGGTCGTTACCACATCCCTGCCGTCAACAGGCTCTATTTCATTACCATCGCTGATCGGTTTCCATTGCCCCTTGGATATTTTCTGCTTTAAACGCTTGCCATTTTTACCGCGCAGGTACTCATAAAAACTACCCTCTATGCCTACCCTTCCACGGTAGTCGTCGTAACCAACAGCCCGTTTCGCCATTTCGCCGATGGGATACTCCCTTACAGTTCTCTGCTCAACGATCAGGCCTCCTTTGTATGGTCCAAGCTTAAAAATGGGAAACTTTTTGATTCTCTGATATTCGTTATAATCGAGGTTTCGGGTTATAAAAACGTACCTGTTCTTCGTTGCCCTGCCCTTTTTGATCAGGGTTTCGTAGTGCCCCGGTGTTTTGCCCAGCATTTTCGACAACTCACGGCTCAAATCCCGAATACCTGACTGAAAATCAGATTCCTTAACCGAAATGGGATCCATTCGGATATCATACTTTGAAACAGAGGTAGCCAGAAGGCTCCCATCCGCTGTATACACATTTCCGCGATTGGCGAAGATCTCAAAGGACTTAACTGTACTTTCTTCAGCCATGCTGATGTATTCCTGACCCTTTACAAACTGAATTTCAAACAGCTTATAAATAATGGCACCGGCAAACAAGACCAGGAAACCCGCTACGAGATAGGCCCTGTACAGTATCTGTTTTTTCTCTATTGCCATGCTACTTTACAATTTTTACTTTTATTTTATGGGGTGGATTCACATAACTGTAAAAACCTTTTTTTTCCAATTCCTCCAGTACAGTTGACTCCATTTTTAATTTCATCAGCAGTGACCTCGTTGCCACAAACTCCGACCGCAATTCCTTATTGTTGTGATTGAGCTCTGCAATTTTCAGCACTTTCTGATCAGCGCTGTGAGAACTGGCGATCATCAAAAGAGCCAAAAAGGCCAGAAAGATCAAAAACACCCAGGTTTTTCTGGCGTTCTCGTCAATTAAAAACTTGCCTTTTAATATATTGTATAAGGTTTGTTTTGTTGTTGACATTTATTTATTCTCTTTTGAATCTTCCTTTACTCTTTCAGCTATCCGAAGCTTAGCACTCCTTGCCCTGCTGTTTTTTCTGATCTCTTCCGGCCCGGGTACAATCAATTTGTCTATAATTCTGAGCGGGATATAAAAGTTTCCATAAAAATCCTTTTCCGGCTCCCCTTCAATCCTTCCGGATTTCATGAATCTTTTTACCATTTTGTCCTCAAGCGAATGATATGAAATAATAACCAGCCTCCCCTTTTCATTGAGCAATTCCGGAGTTTGTATTAAAAAATCTTCCAAAACCTTCATCTCCTGATTCACTTCTATTCTTATTGCCTGAAAAATCTGCGCTGAGATCTTGTGTTCCAGACCCTTGGGCAACAAGGTTTCTACAGCTTTTATCAGATCAAAACTCGAGCTGAGCTCTTTTTTTTGCCGGGCTTCAATGATCTTTTTCGCAATCTGTTTGGCGTTCCGAAGCTCACCATAATTAAAAAAGATGTTTTCAAGCTCCTTTTCTCCATATTCATTGACCACTGTTCTGGCATTCAGCAGACTATTCCGGTCCATCCGCATATCCAATTCTGCATCAAACCGGGTTGAAAAACCACGTTCTGCCTCGTTGAACTGATGTGAGGAAACGCCCAGATCTGCCAGAATTCCATCCACTTTCTTTACCCCATGGGTCCGCAAAAAGCGTTTTATATGACAGAAATTTTCAGGGATCAAAGTAAAACGCGGATCCTTTAAGTCGTTCTGCAAGGCGTCTTTATCCTGATCGAAAGCAAAAAGCTGTCCTTTTTGTCCCAGTTTTTTTAAAATTTCCCCGGAATGGCCGCCACCTCCGAAAGTGACATCCACATAGATCCCATCCTTTTTAATCGCAAGTCCGTCAACACTTTCAAAGAGCAAAACCGGATTATGATACTCCATTTTCATCCTCGTTTTGGCCACCACCCATAACTTCTTCTGCAAGATCTGCAAAGTCAACAGCCGCATCATCAATAGCCCTTTCATACTTATCCTTATCCCAGATCTCAATAATATTCACGGAAGTAGATAAAACTATTTCGTTATCTATTCCGGCAAACGAATGCAGATCCCGCGGGATCAAAATCCTTCCGGATGCATCCATTTCGACAATTTTCACACCGGCAGTGAACCTCCTGATAAAATCATTGTTCTTTTTTACAAAACGGTTTAGTTTATTGACCTTTCCCATCACCGCATTCCACTCGTACATAGGGTACAATTCCAGGCAGGGCTGAAAGACAGAACGCTTTAAAACAAAACCATCAGACAGGATGGTGCTCAGTTGTTTTTTAAGCACAGCAGGAAGCATCAGCCTCCCTTTGGCATCAGCTTTGCATTCATATGTACCGATCAGGTTTACCACCAGACTATGATTTTAATGACAAATATAACGAAATTTACCACTTTTTACCATTTTTTACCACTTTGTTGATAACTTTTTCCATTTCTATTAAATTACTGAATGTGAGCTAATTAAGGAATGTGGTTTTTTTTAAGAAAAAATTGATCGGATAAGCAGAAAATTATTACTTTGACATAAAATATATATCTTTGCAAAACATTTGAAAACTAAACAATCGTTTGATGAAAAACGACCTGCGAAAAGAGGGTAAATACAGTTATTTAGAATCGGGAGAAGGAGTGCCAATCATTATATTACACGGACTGCTGGGTGATCTGAGTAATTTTGACAGTACCATTGATCATTTTTCTGATCTGGGCTATCAGGTATTAATGCCTGAACTTCCCATTTATACTTTGCCTCTTTTAAAGACCAATGTGAAGAACTTGTCGACCTTTGTCAGAAAATTCGCTCTGTATAAAGGACTGGAAAAATATGTTTTACTGGGCAATTCCCTGGGCGGACATGTGGCCTTATACCATACCAAATTATATCCGGACCATGTTGCCGGACTTGTTCTGACCGGCAGTTCGGGTTTGTATGAAAATTCTATGGGTGAGAGTTATCCCAAAAGAGGTGATTTCGAATACATTAAAAAGAAGGCTCAGGAAGTGTTTTACGATCCTGAAACAGCCACCCCTGAAATAATCGCAGATGTTTATGAAACACTGAACAACAGAATCAAGCTTATCAAAACCATCGCCATCGCCAAGAGCGCCATCAGACACAATATGGCTCCGGACCTGCCCAATATGACCATGCCGTCCTGTTTGATCTGGGGGAAAAATGATATTGTTACTCCGCCGGTAGTGGCAGAGGAGTTCCATTCTCTCCTTCCAAATTCAGAATTGTACTGGATAGACAAATGCGGTCATGCGCCCATGATGGAACATCCTGCTGAATTCAACAAAATCCTGGAAAACTGGATCGTCAAATATTTTCCGCAAAAGCAAAAGCAAAAACTGCTTTGAGCAAATTACCTCGTCATGAAAATTAACCTGGCTGAGTTCGTTATCAGCAATACGGATGTGAGTAAATGTCCGCAAGACAGGTTACCCGAATATGCCTTTATCGGGAGGTCCAATGTTGGGAAATCCTCTCTGATCAATGCCCTTACAGACCAGAAGGATCTGGCAAAAACATCCGCGAAGCCCGGAAAAACACAACTCATCAATCATTTTCTGATCAATAAAAACTGGTTTCTGGTAGACTTGCCGGGCTATGGCTATGCAAAAGTATCCAGGGAAAAACGGGATACCTTTCAAAAATTCATAACAGATTATTTTTTAAAGAGAGAACAACTGTTATGCACCTTTGTTCTTATTGATTCAAGACTTGAACCCCAAAAGATCGATCTGGAATTTTTGAATTTTTTAGGCTACAACGAAATACCGTTCTGTATTGTTTTTACAAAATCCGATAAACTGGGCAGCACTACCCTGCAAAAGAATATCAGGCTCTACGAAAGTAAATTACTGGAACAATGGGAAACACTGCCTACCTGTTTTATCTCCTCGGCAACCACCAAAACCGGAAAAGAAGAGATCCTGGATTTTATTCATAAGGTGAACATCAATATGGTCAGGGAATAATTTTTCTCTTTACTGCATACCATTCATTCTGCCCTTTCCTTTCCCCTTACCGCCGTGCATCTGCTTTTCGTGTTCCGGAAACCAGGCCGGTACCTCGAGTTCTTCATCATACATATAGGAAGCTATCTTAATCAGGTCTGCCTCGTCAAAATGCTGATAGGGCATAACCTTGAATTTCGTTACAGCCCCTTTCATAATTGCCTTTTCTTCCTTCGGATCCTTTGCCCACTGACTTATCGCCTGAACAAATTCCTTTTTTTCGGGATACATCATAAGATACCTCCTCTTGACCGCAGCCAATGGAGGTGCAATGATCTCATCATGCGATTTTGTATTGACGGCATGACAGGCATAACACTTGCTTTTGAGCAGTTCCAGGCTAATAGTATCCTTCTCTGCAACTTGCTTCTTTGCAGGAACATCGAGCAAAGCAAGCTCATTTTTATCAGCACAGGAAAACAAAAAAATAAAGATTAACACCAAATAAAAAAGATTAAACCTGCTCATCGCCTTCGAATTAAAATGATCAATTATGTACATGCAAACTATTAAAACAGATAGAAATATTCCGAATAGGATCTGTTCAGTATATTGGTATTCCAATACTGTTTGCTGTTGTAAAATTAAAACTATTCAAACGGAACTTCTGCTGTTTATCCCAATTATTTTGGTAGCCCTGGTTACACAAAATTCTGTGTCAGACCCAATTTAACTGCTTTTGAATACGCTTTAGCTACAATTCATAAGATATCTCTATCCCTTGTTGGTGTCTCCGATATTTTTTTAATCCCAATCAAAAATAGTCAGCCTTAAAGCTTAAATTTATCCCTTTATCCCGCAAAATGCTAAGTCACTCAAAAAATCTGCAAATCCTGTATGAGGATAACCACCTGATCATCCTGAACAAAAGGGTTGGCGATATCGTGCAGGGAGACAAGACGGGAGACATTCCCCTGAGTGAGATCGTCAAGCAGTACCTCGCTGAAAAATACAACAAGCCGGGAGCTGCCTTTCTGGGTGTGGTTCACAGAATCGACCGCCCCACCTCCGGTATCGTGATCTTCGCGAAAACATCAAAAGCACTCAGCCGGCTAAATAAAATGCTCGTTGATAAAACCATACAAAAAACCTACTGGGCGGTAGTACAGGACAGGGTTGAACTCACAGAAGACACCCTGGTCAATTATTTGAGAAAAAATGAAAAAAACAACAAAGCCTCTGTTTATGATACTGAAACTGAAGGCACAAAAAAAGCTGTATTACACTACAAAGTGATAAAATACCTGGACAAGTACACGCTTTTGGAAATAGATCTGGAAACGGGAAGACATCATCAGATCAGAAGCCAGCTGGCTCATTTGGGTCATCCGGTCAAGGGAGATGTGAAATACGGTTTTAAAAGGCCCAATGCCGATGCGGGTATCCATTTGCATGCAAGACGGCTATCCCTGGTGCATCCGGTTAGCAAAGAGCTGCTTGAAATCGAAGCGCCCCTGCCTGAAGATCCGGTATGGAAAATTTGTCAGGAAAATTAATACAAACAACAGCACTGATTAAAAAAACAAACCCCTGTGAGGATCACAAGGGTAGTTTGTAGGAACAACTATGATCAGATGATCTTGGTCATGGCCGTCATGGAAGCACGCAGGTCATACCCAATGATCTCCACCGGGTGGAAGCGGATCTCTTCATTTACCGAAATCAGTGTCCGGTTATCCACACCATGATCCCTGCCCTCACCAAATTTCTTACCGATGACATCTGTATCAATTGTTTTCATAAAATCTGCCAACAGGGGTTTGCAGGCATGGTCAAACAGGTAGCAACCGTATTCAGCAGTGTCGGATATGGTGCGATTCATTTCAAACAACTTCTTTCTCGCGATGGTATTGGCGATAAGCGGGGTTTCGTGTAAAGATTCATAGTAAGCAGATTCTTCAATAATACCCGCCTCGGTCATGGTTTCAAAAGCCAGCTCAACACCGGCTCTCACGAAAGCTACCATCAATACCCCATGGTCAAAGTACTCCTGTTCACTGATCTTTTTATCGGTAATTTTTGTTTTTTCAAAAGCGGTTTCACCGGTTGCTGCCCGCCAGGTCAATAAATTCCTGTCGTCATTAGCCCAGTCTTGCATCATGGTCTTTGAGAATTCACCCGAGATGATGTCATCCATATGCTTGCAGAACAGGGGGCGCATGATCTCTTTCAATTCTTCCGACAGTTCAAAGGCCTTTATTTTTGCCGGATTGGAGAGCCTGTCCATCATATTGGTAATGCCTCCGTGTTTTAATGCCTCTGTTATCGTCTCCCATCCGTATTGTATCAGTTTTGCAGCGTATCCCGGCTCGATACCCTTCTCAACCATCTTGTCAAAACAAAGTATGGAACCTGTTTGCAGCACCCCGCATAAAATGGTTTGTTCACCCATAAGGTCTGACTTGACCTCAGCAACAAAGGAGGAATCCAGAACACCGGCCCGGTCTCCTCCGGTGGCAACAGCGTAGGCTTTGGCCTGTTCAAAACCTATCCCTTTCGGATCGTTTTCAGGATGCACTGCAATTAAGGTTGGCACCCCAAATCCTCTTTTGTATTCTTCACGCACCTCTGTTCCCGGGCATTTCGGGGCGACCATGATCACAGTGATGTCCTTTCGTATCTTCATTCCTTCTTCCACGATATTAAAGCCATGGCTATAAGCCAGAGTTGCTCCTTTCTTCATCAGTGGCATGATGGCATTTACCACAGAGGTATGCTGTTTGTCGGGAGTGAGATTGCAAACCAGATCAGCGGTTGGTATCATCTGTTCATAGGTACCCACTTTAAAACCATGCTTGCTTGCCTGCTCAAAGGAGGCGCGCTTTTCCCTGATCGCGCTTTCCCGAAGTGTGTAGGATATATCGAGTCCGGAATCTCTCATGTTCAAACCCTGATTCAATCCCTGGGCTCCGCAACCGACGATCACAATTTTTTTTCCCTTTAATGCTTTGATCCCGTCAGAGAATTCTGAGGCATCCATGAATCTGCATTTACCCAATTGTGCGAGTTGTTCTCTTAACGAAAGCGTATTGAAATAATTTGCCATTATACTTTTTTTAAAATTAATTTAATTGTTTTTTCAGAATATCAGAGATACGCATCTCATCCTTGCTGACAGAGATCCGCCCCGACCTTACAAACTGCATGATTCCATAAGGAAGCAAATCATTGTAAAGATCCTCAATTTCTTCTTTTCTGCCCGATTTTTCGATCACAAAAAAGTCCCTGTTCACCGTTACGATCTGTGAATTGCTTTTTTTGATGATATTCTGGATCTGCCGCATATCAAAAAGCAGACTGGACTTGATCTTGAACAAAGCCGATTGCAGAAAGATCGATTCTTCATTGGTGTGGTAATAGGCCTTGATCACCTCTACCTGCTTGTCTATCTGTGTGACAATCTTTTTCACCTGTTCTTCAGGCATATAGGCCACAATAATAAAACGGGACACATGTTCAATCTCTGAATTGGAAACAGTGAGGCTTTCAATATTTATATGTCTTTTCAAAAATATGGTAGCTATTCTGTTCAGCAAGCCCAGGTTGTTTTCGGTATAAACCGAGATCGTATATAAAATATTCTCCATGTAGTTTCTTATTTTAATCTTATTTCTGATACAGAAGCTCCGGTGGGTATCATCGGAAACACGTTATCCTCTTTTGTGACACTTACATCCAATAAATACGCATCTTTGGAAGCGATCATTTCCTTGATCGCCCTGACCAGTTCGTCCCTTTTGCTCACCCTTTTTGACTGTATCCGGTAGCCTTCGCCAATTTTTACAAAATCCGGATTTGTCATTACGGTATAGGCATAGCGCTTATCAAAAAACAATTCCTGCCACTGCCTTACCATGCCCAGAAAGTCGTTGTTCAGAACCACGATCTTCACTGCTGCGCTGGTCTGCATTATCGTTCCCAGTTCCTGTATGGTCATCTGGAAGCTGCCATCACCGACAATTGCCACCACTTCTCTTTCAGGAGCTCCCATTTTAGCGCCTATGGCAGCAGGCAATGCAAAGCCCATCGTTCCAAGGCCACCTGAGGTGATCTTGCTGTTCGATCTTTTAAAACTGCTGTACCTGCTGGCTATCATCTGATGCTGGCCAACATCCGAAACAATGATCGCTTCCCCTTTGGTTTCAACATTGAGCAGTTTTATAACTTCTGCCATGGTCAAACCTTCAGAGGTGGGATTCAGTTGCCCATTGATCACCTCATCGAATTCTATTTTGTACAAGGCTTTAAATTTCTCAATCCATTCCGGATAGGTCTTTGTTTTCAGATGTGGCAACAGTGCAGCAAGTGTTTCTTTTGCATTTCCAATAACTGCGACATCCGATTTTACATTTTTATTTACCTCTGCCGGATCTATTTCGAAATGGATCACCTTGGCCTGTTTGGCATAAGTGTGCAGACTGCCGGTCACCCTGTCGTCAAAACGCATCCCAACACCTATCAATACATCACATTCATTGGTAAGCACGTTTGGCGCATAGTTTCCATGCATTCCCACCATGCCCATGTTCAATGGGTGTTCTGTAGACATTGCCGATAGTCCCAGCAAAGTAGAAGCGGTCGGGATTCCT
>Ga0105098_10000165_pt1 | contig 20734 bp, 35 predicted proteins | sample PPLLak21cMay2015_FD_79137 | JGI IMG/M metagenome (GOLD analysis project Ga0105098, IMG submission 79137) | Freshwater sediment microbial communities from Prairie Pothole Lake near Jamestown, North Dakota, USA - PPLs Lake P7 Core (1) Depth... | ecosystem: Environmental > Aquatic > Freshwater >... | reverse complement strand
CCTACTCGCTCTCCAGGGTCGTGGCGACCTCGGCTGTCGACCTCGAACGGGCCCGGCATACCCCGGCCCCGTTCGCGCTCTCGAGCGTCGGGATGCTGGAGGATGCCGTCTACGAGGCGTTCGTCCAGAAGTACGAGGAGTTCAAGAAGCGGGACGGCCTCGTGGACTTCACGGATATGCTGGAGTGGGGGCTCCTCCGTATGCCCCCCGTGATGGCGAAGTACGCCATTATCGACGAGGCCCAGGACCTCTGCCCCATCATCTACTCGATCATCGACCGCCTGTTCTCCGGGGTGGAGGAGCGGTGGTGGATCGGGGACGACGACCAGGCCCTCTACAAGTTCAGCGGGGCGACGGCCGACCTGTTCCTCGCCCAGGCCCAAAGGGCCCGTTTCCAGGTCGAGCTCCGAAAGACCCGTCGGTACGGCCAGGAGGTCGTGGACTTCTCGCGGCAGATCATCCGGCGGGTGTCGAACCGCCACGAGAAGGACATCGTCGGCGCCATGGGGAACTCAGGCCGGATCACGCTGGCCGGCCAGTTCGCCCCGGTCACGGGCAACATCTTCGTCCTGCATCGCCACGTCGCGGGCTGCCGGGCCCTGGGGGACGCCTACATCCAGGCTGGCATCCCATTCCGGAACGAGCGCGGGAAGAGTCCCCTGGAGTCCGGGAACAAGATCAAGGCATGGACGGCCCTCAGGATGCTGTCGTCCGGGGCCAAGGCCGCCGTCGGGCAGTTGAGGGTGCTGATCGACGAGCACCTCCCATCAATCCAGAAGGATGACAAGCGCACCCGGCTCGTGGCCTCCGGGGCCAAGAAAAGGTTGGGGGACTTCGACGAGAACGGTCATGCGATGTCGCTTGTGGACCTGGTCCAGTCGAAGATCCTGACCGAAGAGGGGGCCTCCGTCCTGAAGCAGAAGGACTACGACACCCTCGTCCACGCGGAGAACTTCGAGTACTACGACCGCGTGGTCGCGAACGGATACGAACTCGAGGCCGAAAAGGTTCCGATCATCACGACCATCCACGGCTCCAAGGGCCGCGAGGCCGAAGGCGTCGTGGTGATGTCGGAGATGGGTTCCCGCTGCTGGGAGGATCCCGACACGGAGCACCGGGTTGCCTACGTCGCGGCCACGAGGACCCGGGGGGACGTCACCATTTGCACCGATGATCTTGTAGACTGGGCGGCTACGCGATATGATTATCCCGTAGGCCAGAAGGAGGCCGTATGCCGCTGACCCCCTACCAGGTCCGCTCGGCCATGGTGCTCCAGCGCGAGCTCGTGGAGCAGGGTGGGCTTCATCCCGTCCGGGCCGGCATCCTGGTCAGAAACGCACTATCTCGCGTGGCCCTGGACTTCGGGATGGGCAAGGTTCACCAGACCCGCCGGGTCCGGCATGAACTCCCTGGGATCCCCGCCCGGATCGCCATCAGGGGGGAGACCTGAGTGCGCCTCCAGGAGACTCCCGGTCGGGAGACCCAGTACTGGCAGCAGGTGGATCAGTACCAGGCCGACGGCTACAACATCATGCACGTCGAAGGCGGCGGGGGATTCCCCAGGGTCAAGACCTCCTGGGCGTGTCCCCCGGGGCAGATGCCCCGCGAGGCCCAGGAGCAGTCGATGAGAGCGGAGTTCTGATGACGCCAGCAGAGTTTACGCGGAAGCTGAGGAAGCTCATCAACCGGAACGACGTCATTGCCCTCCTCGACCAAGGCGACTTTGCGCCAGGCGGGGACTGGGGCGCCGGAGGATGCTGGATCCTTGCGGCGGCCCTGAAAAGCCTTCTTGGGTCAAAGGGTCACCTTTGGGCTGTCCTCGATGCTCGAGACATCCCCCAGCACGTCGCGGTAAAGCACGGAAACCTATATTTGGATTACAGGGGGGCCCGTACCAGGGAAAAGTTTCTCCGGGACGTCAGGGATGATCTGATGGTTCCGTCCACGGTAAGGCTTGCTCCGTTCACGCGAAAGCTTCAGAGTCAGGCCGCGGAAGCGGGAATCCCCTACGACCCCAAGATCGCGCGGAAGCTGGTGGCGCTGATGAGAGCGGAGTTCTGAGAATGAAGATCATCCTCTCCTACGGCATGGGCGTGGAGTCGACGGTCATCCTCCACCGATGGATCACGGACCCCTCGTCCCGGGACTTCGACCTTGACGACCTCGTCGTCCTGACGGCCCAGACGGGGGACGAGTTCCCCGACACGAAGGAACTGGTCGAGGAGCATATGCTCCCGCTCATCCGGGAGGCCGGGATCCGGTACGTCCAGGTGGCCCGCGACAACCCGACCCAGTCGCTTCGGGTGCTGTCCGACACGACCGATCCCAGGGCGGTCTACCTCAACGGGAAGTATCGGTTGTCGGACGAAATGCTGGGGGCCGGGACGATCCCCCAGTACGCCAGCGGGTCCCGGCACTGCTCCATCCACGGCAAGGGCTGGCCGCTTGACCTGTGGATTGACGGGGAACTTGAGGGCGAGTTTCGGCACATCATCGGATTCAACGCCGAAGAAAAAAAACGGGTCACCCGCGACAAGAGCTACTCCACGGAGGAGCGCCACAGCGAATATCCGCTCCTCGACTGGGGGTGGGGCCGGAAGGCCTGCGAGGACTACCTCGAGGACGCCTTCGGGGAACCGTGGGCGAAATCCTGCTGCTTTTACTGTCCCTTCGCCGCCGGCCGGGAGCCCGTGAGGATCCGCTACCGGAAGTACCAGGGTCTGGCGGCGTTCGCGGCCTTCATGGAGTACATGAGCCTCTGCTTCAACCCCCGGATGACGCTCTACACGAACAAGAGCCTGATCGACGTTCTGGACGAGGACGGAAACGAAGGGGCCTTGAGGCTGTTCCACGAACACGAGAGACACGTCGGGTATGCCATCTACCACGTCCGGCGGCTGTACTTCGGCCCCTCGAACGCGGATCGTTCCCTCGTTCGGATGCAGGCCCAGGGGTCCCGGCAGGAGCTTGAGCGTCTGCTCATCCGGGAGGAGGGAGCCGAACAGGATGAGCGCGGAATCGTCCGGGCTGTCCGCATCCCCCTCGAGAAGAAGACCCGGAAGGTCATCTTGGATGGGAAGAAGAAGACCATCCTCGTGGAACCCACGGCCGAGGAGATGTTCGTCGTGGCCCCAGCGTTCGTGCAGGACAAGGTCGCGGATGGGTTTGAGGCCCACTGGCCCTACGCCGTCAGCCACCAATGGTGGCCATCAGCCCTGAAGTCCCGGGCCAAGCGTGGGATCATCGACAATCCCTACGAGGGCCCCGACTTCGACTACACGACCCAGGAGGACGATGGCCGGGAAGACCAGGCCCGGTACGAGTGCGACCTGGCCGACGTCCTTCCGGAACCCTGAGAGGAGACTTCCATGCCCAAGTTCAAGTTCGCCCCCCAGCTTCGCGAGAGCCTGATCGATGGAATGGTGTACAAGCTCTTGCAGTCCCACGACGCCTTTCTCGTGTCGAACTCCGTGACGAAGCTGATCGGGGACCAGGAGGCCGGGGAAATCTACGGCTCGATGAGCTCCGTCGGCCCGAACGTCGGGAGCGAGCTCGAGAAGGCCGCGAAGAAGATCGTCAAGATCTGGGAGGACATCCTCTCCTGCGACTAAACAGAATTCCCTTTTTTATTTTTTAGAGGTGAACCATGGTCAGCTTCAACCACGTCGTCCTGGCGGGCAACCTGACTCGCGATCCGGAGCTCAAGTACCTCCCGTCGGGGACGGCGGTCTGCGAGTTCGCGCTCGCGATCAACCGGAAGTGGAAGGGCCAGAACGGGGAGCAGAAGGAGGAAGTGAGCTTCCTCGACTGCCAGGCCTGGGGGCGCACTGCGGAGGTGATCGCGGAACACGTTAAAAAAGGGAACCCGCTCCTCGTGAGCGGATACCTCAAGCAGGAGCGCTGGGACGACCAGTCGGGCAATCACCGCTCGCGGGTCAAGGTAAACGTCGAGAGGATGCAGTTCCTGGGGCAGAAGAAGGACAGCGGGGCGTCCGCGGCCCCGGAGGCCCCCGCCGCCGCCCCCGAAGACGAGACGCCGTTCTAGATTCCGCTTGACATCTTCTTGAGGCGGGGTATAGTCATGGCATTACGCATGAAGTACGCCAGCTTTTTCAGCGGTATCGGCGGTTTCGAGCTTGCTCTTGACGCCGCCGGATTCCACCGCGTCTTCTCCTGCGAAATCGATCCCTTCTGCAACGAGGTCTTCAAGGCGAGGTGGGGACATGAGTGCGAAGCCAAGGACATCACGGCCCTCAAGCCGGAAGAAATCCCAGACGCGGACCTCTGGGTCGGGGGGTTCCCGTGCTTCCCTGGTGGAACTCTGATTCTTACGAAATCCGGGCTTGTCCCGATCGAATCCGTTCGTTCCGGCGACGAGGTGTGGACGCACAAGAATCGATGGAGAAGGGTTCTTTCTTCGATGTCCCGAAAGGGAGCCCAGACGATCACCTTGAAGGGTGGTTTTCACTTTGGTGTTCAGGCGACTCCCGAACACCCCTTTCTTTCCAGCGCAGGAAGGAGACGGATAGACAAACCACAAGGGGAGCGTCGGCGGGGCAACTGGTACGATACCATGTTTTGTCTTCCCTCTTGGGTTGAGGCCAAGGACATGGTCGGGAGGTACTGGGCCACTCCAGTCGTGTCAGGAAATGGCGTTGCCCCTGACATTGAGGACACGAAACAATCAGACGGCACAGGGGCTGGATCAAAAGGCGTTCCGGTTACCGAAGAACTGATGTGGGTCATTGGGGCTTGGGTCGGGGATGGGTGGGCCAGGAGAAGAAAAGATCGCGGCGGGAATCTGTCCGCCCTGATTATCTGTTGCCCCCGGAAGGAAACACCTGAGCTGCTTTTAAGGATAAACCGGGCGGGCCTTCATGCTACCGTCAGTCCAGACAGAACCGTGAACAAGTTGATTATTTCCAGCCGAGCCCTTGCGGAATACGTCACGAGGAACTTCGGAGAGTATTGTGGCGGGAAGCGTGTCCCGGGGTGGATGTTCACGGCACGGGACGCTATCAAAAAGGCATTCTTGGCGGGATATGCCTGGGCAGACGGAGACGTTATCGCCGGGAGGACTCGGGTCACGACGATTAGCCGTAAGCTTGCCCTCAGCGCGGCCCTTCTGTGGACGTCTCTTGGAAAAGCCTGCTCTCTGTACCATACTCCGATGCCTCCCACCTGCATCATAGAGGGAAGGACTTGCCGTCAACATGACCAGTATTCTGTGGTTGCCCGTGACCGAAAAAAGCAGACGAGTTCTTTTGTGATCGACTCTCTCAGTTTCTCGAAGTGCAGAGCTTCCTCGTTTGGGGGTGTGACCGATGTCTTCAATCTCGAGGTCGAAGAAGACCAGAGCTACGTCGCGGAAGGCCTCATCGTCCATAACTGCCAGGACCTCTCCGTCGCAGGCCGGCGGGGCGGCATCCAGGCGAACCGATCCGGCCTCGTCTGGAAGCTCCTCGAACTGGCAGCGGTACGCCGACCTCACCGGCTCTGGCTTGAGAATGTTCCCGGACTGCTCTCTTCCAAGGACGGACGAGATTTCGGACTCCTTCTACGCGAAGTGGAGAAACTCGGGTATGTGGGAGCGTGGCGGGTGCTTGATGCACAGCATCAGGGAGTCCCCCAACGCCGTCGTCGCGTCTTCCTTGTCGCAAGTCTTGGAGCCGACTGTGGCCCCGAGATTTTGCTTGAGCCCGAAAGCAGCCGAAGGCATCCTCCGAAGGGCCGCCAAAAGGGGAAGATCGCTGCCGGAGAGCCTACAAGGAGCCCTGGAGGCGTTGGCGGGGGCCAGGACTTCGGGGACAACAAGGGAACCCTCCTCGCCCCCGACAAGGCAGAACAGTCCGGCAGAGGAGACGGGACAGATGACCTTGTGGTAGCGGAGAACGGATCGGACATCCAAGTTAACGCCGGGAGAACTCCGACCCTCCGGACTGGGCACATGAACGCCGTTGCCCATGCCGTCTCGAAGAGTTCCGGGGGAAGCCTCGGGGGAAGCCTCGGGGGAAGGGACGGCCAGGATGACTATGTCGTGGGGGCCCTGACATCCCACAAGAAGCGACACGGAAGCGAGGCGACCTCCGGCCAGGCTGCGGAGTCCGGGCGCATCGTCGCAGCCCCGAAAGTCTTCTCGATCATGCCGGAGCAGAGCGGGAAGAACTACAAGGCCCGGGAAGTCAAGGTGACCCAGCCCGTCATGGCCACGGGCCAGAACCATGGGGACCAAGGTGGGGACCAAGGTGGGGACCAAGGTGGGGACCTTGTCGTGGCGGCCCCGATCACTTCTGGGAGCCATCCGAACTCGAACGCCCCCATCCGGCGGCGGGAGGACGACGAGAACATCGTCTTCATCCACCAGCATGACGAGAACGCGAACCAAGACCATATCAAGACGGACGGCAAGTCCGACGCCCTCGACACCGCAGGGCCGGGGGTGGTGGCCTTCGATGCCCATAACAGCCCGAAGGAGGTGACCGGGACGCTCTGCGGCGGGGAGAAGGGTGGGGGGAAGAACGAGATTAATCTTCCCCTGGCCTTCCAGTCCACCGTGGGATCCCGGGACGTCCAGGCGGGCGAGAAGTCCCCGCCGCTCAAGGCGGCGGCCCTGAAGGCCGAAGCGGAGCATAGCTATCAGTTCGTCAAGGAATCTGCCCCTACTCCCATGATGGGCATGATCCGCCGGCTGACCCCCACGGAATGCGAACGCCTACAGGGATTCCCCGACGGCTGGACCTGCCGGTGCGGAGTCCGGCCAGACTGCTCGCACCGCAGGATACCGCCCTGGGTCGACCCGAAGACGTTCAGCCTGGGCGGATGCGGGCATAGCGCCTGTGGATGCACCTGTAGCGACTCCGTGAGATACAGGGCCCTCGGGAACGCCGTGGCCGTCCCGGTGATCCGGTGGATCGCGGATAGGCTGATGAGGTACTCCGGAGAGAAGTCGGTATGAAATACGAATAAGGAGGATTTATGTTCCAAAAAGCCATCCGGGACGTCATCGAGCAGGGCATAAGGAATCTCGAGGAGAAGTCCAGCGACATCGCCGCCGAGGCCAAGAGGGCCCAGGAAGTGGTCGAGAGGTGCAAGGGCGAGATCTGCTCGCTCGTCACGCTTTCCGAGGATGTCCAGGAAAAGATCTTCGACCGCTACTCCAAGGTGATGGTGGCCACGATAGAGTTCAACCCACCAGTGGACTCTTTTTATCCCAGGATCGGCTTGGTCTACGGACGGGAAGTCCAGCTCAACGGGTTGATGGGCCCAGAGGGCGTGAAGCCCGGGAAGTATCGGGCCATTGTCCTCCTGGAGCTGTTATGAGGTGACTAATGGCTAAGAAGGGCTTGGGTTTAGAGAAGCACTACCGCAAGGCCCGGATCCTCCTGGACCTGTGGATTCATCCCATGAAGATCAAATGCCCGGCCCCCGGCCACAACGGAGTAGACACCCAGAGCTGCTCTTGCCGCCAGATCGCCCTGGAGCGCCGAACGAAGGCTTTGCTTGAGGAGGTTCTATGAAGTGCAGTTTCTGTAAGATGCCCAAGGTTCCGAAGTCCCGCATCCCGGCCTGCAAGCTTCCCGCGAAGCACTGGATCTACTACTTTCCTTTCGGGGGTTCTCGCAGGAGCAGGCTGTACTTCTGCGAATACCACTGGAAGAAAGAGAAAAAGAAGACGGCCGCCAGGCCGTAGTCGGTTCAGCGTGGGCGCTTCGGCGCCCGGCCGTTCTTTGGTAATGTGGGCCCGAACTGGTTTCGACCGGGATCGCGGGCAGGTGTGCTGCGGGCCGCGGTTGGTCGGTTGGCCGCGTACTAAGCCGACCAAACAACTAGACGGCGAACCCGTCATGGCTCGGGCGGCGTAAGCCGCTCCGTCGAAGGGGGTCGACTCCGATAACCTCCTGAGACGCTAACGAATCGGATGCTACCGGGCCGTCATCCCTTGGCGGTCCGGCCAAGACAACATGGGATGGAACCCCAGGTGGTGGGTCGCCGGCCAGCGGGGTTCGAGATAAAGCGGACGACTACGCTCGTAGATGCCCCTGCTCCTGGTTCTAGGGACGCGAGTTCGATTCTCGCCGGGTCCACCACCTTGGTTTACGGGGAGACTTTTATGAACGAATGCTTCTGTCGGCTGGACGAGGACGGTCGTTGCAAGGAATGCTTCGACAAGATTAGGGCAAAGGTTTCCATCCTCCTCAGCCTTCTAAAAGAGTTTACGGAGCGAATCGAGGAAGCCAAGGAGATCTCTTTTGGTATGTGCGAGTACTGCAAGAAGAAGGAGCTCGACGCCGCCTTTGCGGCGGTGGTTCGGGAGTTCTTTTCCAAGCTCCCGAAGGAAGTGCTGGTTAATTTAGCTCCCTCTATTCGTGGCTTACTCCACACGAACGGCGTCAGGGAAATTCCGATCACGGACATGGAGCTGAGAAAGCTCTTAGGGTAAAGGAGGAGACCATGACCTCAGATTCGATGCCGATCCCGAACCTCATGGACGGGCCGGAGGCGCACAAGGCAGCCCACCACGTCCTGTTCGTCCTGCCCGGGACGGACATCGAGGTGTCCCTGTCCAGGGCCGAACCGAACGAGAGGTATCCAAACATGACGTCTCGTGACTTCATGGTCTATTTCCGGCACAAGGGGCAGGGCTTCCCGAACGTGGCGTACATCCACATCGACACGGTGAAGGGCGAAGCCACTTACGAGGTCAGCGAGATAAAGGTATGAGCCGCCAGATGGCGTTCCAATTGACGTATGCCCAGCTCGTCCAGAAGTGGGCCGTCCTGGCCTGTCACGGCGAAAGGGCCAAGGACTTCGAGACCGTCGGGAAGTGGATCGACTCCATCACGGAAGACCAGAAGGAGCGGGACGTCCTGAGCGCCGCCTACGCGGCCGTCCATAACTGCAAGGAACAGAAACGGGAGATCACGGACGTGGCCAAGGTGATTTGCTGGAGGAACTCCGACGGCAAGCCGACGGACCTCCAGATCGAGTTCAAGCGGAGGGTGTGGTGAGCGTATCCCGTCGCCGGTTCTTTGGGATGATAGCCGGACTCCTGGGGGCCCTCGCCCTGGACGGCCCGGCCAGGATGCTGAGGGAGAATCCCCCCAAGGTCTTCGTATACATCTTTGAGGTGACGTGCCCCGCAATGACCTACACGCTTGAATGTAAACTGGAATATGATGAAAGGAGCAGCGCATGGGAGAACTCCGCGTGATGGAGATGTCCGGGGACATCAAGACCATCTGGGACAAGGACAAGGAGGACGAGGTCGAGGCGGCCCGGAAGCAGTTCAACGAGATGAAGAAGAAGGGGTACATCCCCTTCAGCGTCGACAAGTCCGGCGAGAAGGGGAAGAAGATCGAGGAGTTCGATCCGGACGCGGAGAAGCTCATCATGGCTCCTCCGATCCGAGGGGGTTAAGGCGATGGCGGGATACTACGAGGCGGGATCCTCCGCGACGACGGTCTGGACCGGCTGGGTGCTGGACTCGAACTCCATCACCTCCACGGCCGACTGCTCGTACATCTGGCGGCAGTGGGCGTCGGGGACGGCCGACAACACCACGTCGGGCGCCACCTCGAACAACATCTGGTATATCTGGGCCGGCCAGGCAGGCCAGTACGTCCCCGTCGGCCAGGTTCAGGGCCAGCTTCAGGAACCGACTCCGGAGGAGATCGAGGCCGTCCGGAAGTCCCGGGAGGAGTGGAACCGGAAGCAGGAAGAGGAGCGGAAGGCCCGGGAGCGGGCCGACAAGCGGGCCCGGAAGCTCTTCCTCGACGTCGTCGGCAAGCGGAAGTACAAGGAGTTCCGGAAGAAGAAGTACCACGACGTGGTCGCGGCCAGCGGCAAGCGGTACAGGCTGGCCCTCCACGCGACCATCCAGGAGATGGACGGGATGTTCGGGGACAAGGCAAAGGCCCGGCTTTGCGTCCATCCCGACAATGTGCCGGCCTACGACACGCTCGTGGCCCAGCTCCTCTTCCTCCTGTCCGGGAAGGAAGGCGAGGAGCAGCTCGTGAAGACGGCGAACCGGACGGTGGTGGCGGCGTAAATTGAACCTTTAGATTTATTTTACGGAGGTTTCAGTGGTTGACGCGCCGAAGGAACCCGAAGTCGTGGACATCGAGCTCGCGGACGAGCAGCAAATCCTCGAGGAACTCCAGGGGAAGACGTACACCACGGAAGAGCGGTGGGTCTACCCGATCCAGGGGGGCTTTCAGCTCTCCTACCGGGCGGTGAAGCTGGCCTGCCGGATGTTCGCGGAGCACGGCGAGGCCATCGAGGTGAACTTCCCGGCCGACGTGAAGTACGACCCGACAGACCCGGAGCACCTCCTCGTCCAGGTGAAGGCCACCCGGATCAAGATCGACTCGAAGACCGGGACGCGGATCCTCCTCGACTCCGCGATCGGGGCCAAGAGGAAGTGGGTGAAGGAGAAGCTCAAGGACGGGACCGTCAGGGCCGACCCGAGCTACTACGAGAAGGCCGTGGCCCAGGCCGAGAGGAACGCCAAGATGGCCCTCTTGCCCCAGGACTTCGTCAAGGACTTCGTGGCCCAGATCCTGAAGAACCAGAAGCCCGGGGGGCGCCAGGCTCCCGCGGCGGCCCAGACCCAGAAGCCCGCCCAGGCGGCGGCGACCACCAAGGCCCCGCCGGCCCAGGAGCAGAAGAAGGAGGCCACGAAGGCCACGACCCAGAACGGGAAGTCGTCGGAACTCTCGGCCCTGCATCAGCAGTTCTGGGCGGTGCTCAAGGCCGTCACGAAGAAGAAGGACGAGGCGGCCGGGAGGCAGGCTCTCAAGATGCTGACCGGGAAGGAGAAGGTCAGCGAACTCCACTCGGACGACCTCAAGGCCCTGGGGAGCCTCCTCCGGAAGGTCACGAAGGGCGAGTGCGAGATCACGGCCTGCGGGACCGACAAGACCAAGTCGCTCATCATCGACGCGCCCACGAAGGAGGTCGTCTGGCCCCCCGGGTACAAGGCCCCGGTGAAGGAGGAGGCCCCGCCGCCCCCGCCGCCGCAGGAAGAGGCGCCCCCGGCCCAGGAGGCCCCGCCGGCCGGCGGCGAGTGGATGTTCTAGGAGGACGCCATGAAGAAGACGAAGCGCAAGAAGAAGTCCAACAAGCTCGCGGACCTGGTCGATTTCTCCCGGGAGAAGTCCCCGGTCCCTCCCGACTTCGCGGATTACATGGACGCCATCACCCGGCCGATGATCCGGTACTGGCTGGCCGGGCAGGCGCTGGTTCTGCTGAGGTACTACACGATTACCGATTTGTCGAATCCATATATTCGCCAAGAAGTGGCGCGTGTCTGCTGCAACACGGCCGACGCCGTCTTGGCCGAGATCGCGGAGCGGGAGAAGCAGGGGAGGTAGCCATGCCCAGGATCTGTTCCGAGTGCAAGCGCGAAACGATCTCGCTGTGTCCGTACTGCGGAGTCCCCGTGTGTGCGGACTACAGGGAGATGGATTGTGGGTCGAAGCATGACCTGAAATGTCCAAGGGCCAGAGAGGCAAGGGAGGTTCCTCGTGACGGAAGAAGTCAAGCACCTGTCGCCGTCCAAGATCGAAGGCACGAAATGTATGGAGTCCTTTCGGCTCCGGTACGTCGAGAAGATTCCGGAGCCGTCAGGGGGGACGTTCCTGGCCGGTCGCGTCGTCCACGGCGTCCTCGAAAGAGCCATGAAGCGCGTCATGCTGGGAAGCGGCCTCCCCAGCGCAAAAGAGGCCGATGACTGGTTCGTCGCCCTCTGGAAGGAGGAAGAGGAGGGCGAGGAGGCGAAGCCCGCCTTCATGGGCTGGAACTGGGACGAGAACCGCGGGGACTCCAAGGAGAAGGCCTATCGGGAGTGCCGGGCCCTCGTCCCCTTCGCCCTTACCGATGTCGTCCCGGGGATCAAGCCCCGGCTCATCGAAGAGGACGCGAAGATGAACTACGAGAGCGAACTGGGGCCGTTCCTCGTCTGGGGCCGTCTGGACCTCTACGAGGAGGGCGGCATCGTCTCCGACTGGAAGACGACTCGGAAGGTTTCAAAGAACGCGACGGAGAGCTGGCTCCAGTTAGCCCACTACAGCCGGTACGCCCACGAGGTCATGGAGGGCCCGGAGGTCACCCGGTGCCGGAAGATCTTCCTCATCCGCGGGGCGACCCCGAAGGCCGACCTCGCCTGGTACGACCTGACGCCGGCGAAGCGGGCCTGGTTCGCCCGGGTGGCCGCGGAGGTCTGGAAGGCCGTGAAGACCAACACCTTCGTCCCGAACCCCTCCGGGTGGTGGTGCAGTTCGGACTGGTGCTCCTACTGGGCGATCTGCCAGGGGGAACTGTGAGAACTCCCAAGAAAGGCGAGATCTGGGTCTGGAAGGAATGCGACAAGCATTCCGGGGTCCAGCTCAAGGATGTTGTCCTGGTGGGCCGGGATTACGAGGATCAGCCGGAGTTCATCCAGAACCACATCATGGAGCACATCCGGTGCGGTTGCCAGTATCCGGCCGATGATCCCTCTCAGGCCATAAACGAACTCAGGGAATACGAAGCCCGCCAGAAAACGGAGATGGAAGCGAGGGCCATCGCTGCCGTGTTTCGTCTGGATCCGAAACCGAAGTACTTCCCGTGGATGGAGATTTTTCTGGCCATTGCGTTCCTGGTTGCGTGTGTGCTTTCAGTGTGGCTTGCGCGGTGAAGGAACAACCATGATCGTCGTCAGCTACTACACCGACACCTACAAGAAACACGCCGACGAACTGGCGAAGTCCCTCCGGAAGCTGGGGTACAAGTGCGACTTCGATCACGTCGGCTCCCGGGGGTCCTGGAAGGAGACCACCGCCATCAAGCCCGCGTTCCTTCGCCGGAAGCTGGACGAGCACAAGACCGAGGACGCCATACTGTGGATCGACGCGGACGCCGTGGTGCATCGGAAGATGGAAGTCATCGACCGCCTCGAGGGTGTTGATATCGCGGTCTACCGGCACCTGAGCACGACGCCCTACCACAGCAAGGAGTGGCATAACTTCGGCCAGTGCTGGAACGGGACGCTCTATCTTCGCCGGAGTCCGTTCACGATCCGGGTCGTGGAGGAGTGGATCCTCGAGCAGGATCGGCACCGGGAGCGGCTCGAGCAGAAGAACCTGGCGGCGGTCCTGGCCCGGTCGGACCCGGCCCGGATGCAGTGCCTCCCCCCGGAGTACTGCTGGGTCGAGGAGCATATGCGGTCGATGTCTCCGACCGCCCGTCCCGTGATCGAGCACTTCATGGTCGGGGATCATGGGCACAGGAAGCTTCGGGTCCGGGCCCAGGGGAAGCACACGCCCCGCGGACCTGAAGTCCTCTGGAGCGGACACGCCTTCGACCATAGCGGTTACGCCAAGGCGAACAGGGAAGTCCTCCTGCGTCTGGCCCATACCTTCCGGGTCCAGCTCTCCCAGGAGGGGCTGTCGAAGGAGCCGGTTCTCGTGGACGACTACACCAGGGCCCGACTGGACGTCCACGTCCGGATGGCCGTCGGGGAGAAGGCCCCGCTCGTCCGGTTCTACACCCCGCAGCCCGAAGACCACCTGGGCCAGAGATACCGGATCTGCTGGACGATGCTGGAGACCCACCCCAGGACCCACCCGAACTTCATCTACCTCCTGAACGAGAACTACCACGAGGTCTGGACCCCCACCACCTGGGGGGCCCAGAACTTCAAGGCCTCCGGCCTCAAGATTCCCTGCTCGGTCGTCCCCCTCGGGTTCTCCGGGATCACCTTCCGGCCCTGTCTAAAAAACAAGCAACCTAGGTTCCCCAGGGCCCGGCTCCTGACCACCGGACGGGCCGGCGCGAAGGAGCAGCCCAAGGGGCGCATCTTCCTCACGGTATGCCAGCCGACGTTCAGGAAGGGCCTGGACGTGCTTGTACGGGCCTGGGAGGACGCTGGGGTCAAGGACGCCTCGCTGGTGCTCTACACGGGCATCCACGAGAGCCTGACGGCCTACGGGGCGGCCACCTGGCGGCGGGTCGCTCCGACCGAGGCCAAGACCCGGATCTACCACCTGACGGGGCGCCGGACGGAACTCGAGATGGCCCAGCTCTATCAGGCCGCCGACGCCTACATCACCGCGAGCCGGGGGGAAGGCTTCGACCTCCCCCTCCTAGAGGCCGCCGCCTGCGGCCTGCCTGTCATCGCCCCGGACCATACCTCCCATGCCGACCTGGCCCTGCTGAGGGAGGCCACCATCCTGGTCAAGCCGGACGGATACCGTCCGGTCCCGGGGGCCCAGAAGATCTCGGAATGGTACGAGGGCCAGTCGTTCGCCTGGTACGGGCCGAAGGCGATCGAGGCCTTCGTGGGGGCGATCCGCAGGATCCCGACGGGGCGGTTTGACCTGTACCCGGGGGCCCGACTCATGTACAACTGGGACAAAGTCGCTGAGGTCGTAGGCGACAAGCTTCTTCGGAGGATCTGATGCCGCTCAAGGAAGGCAATATCCGGGTCGTGGTCAGTTCTGGCAGGGAGGAGTGCTTCGTCTGCGACAAGCCCATCGCGCCCGGCGAGAAGGCGATCGAGGTCGAGTTCAAGCTTCTCCTGACCGTCAGGAAGGAACTCCATGCCGGACCCTGCGTGGAGAGGCTCTGCTCTATCCTCATGAACCGATCCATGGAGGCCCGGCGATGAACGAAGACCGCTTGCGGGCCGGCGCCCGGATCCTCGGGGAACTCTGGGAGTCCGGGGCCCGGTGCGAGCGCGGATGGATGCCGACCTGCGCCTGCAGGCATCCGTCGAAGTTCTGCGTGGCCAAGCAGCAGTGGACGGCCCTGGCCCTCCAGTCCGGCCGGAAGGTGAAGCCGGACGAGTACCTGGTGGAGGCCATGACGGGGTCGGAGCTCGACGAGACCAAGCTGACCATCGTGCTCGAGAACGGACTGCGGATCGGCCCCGCCGGGATGATCCCGACCAGGGAGGCCTCCAAGATGGTGGGCGATCCCGATGCCGTCCCGGCGGTGCTCCAGGTGCTGAAGTCGTTCCCCGGGGCCCGGGTGGTGCAGGGGTTCAAGTAGGACGGGAAGGTGACCCATGCAAGCGCACGTTCTAAAGTGCTGGCCTGAACATTACCACCCGATTGTTGACGGCTCCAAGAAGTGCGAGGTCAGGATCGGCAGTGACCGCAAGTACGAGGAGGGGGACTGGATAATCCTGCGCGAGTGGGATCCGCAAGTACAACTTTACACGGGGAATACCTTACCCGTCAGGATTACCCACGTTCTGCATGGACCTCCGCTTCTCCCAAAGAACACCTGGGTGCTGTCGATTGCTCCTTATTCTGAACGCCGTTGAACAGAATCGCGCATGATTTGAAAGAGGAAACCATGAGCAAATGTGTGGAGTGTCAGCAGCGCGAAGACGACGGGATACCCGGCCCGTGTGTGTGTTGCCACATCTCCCGCCTGGAGAGCATCAACAAGGAGATGCTGGAGGCGCTGAAGGTGACGCACGATTATAACGTCCATATCGCGGAGTGTCGCGATTCGATATGCGCGAAGTGCGACTATCTGTTCAACCGAATGCTGGAACTGGTTCCCAAGGCCATCGCCAAGGCCGAAGGCCGTAATGGTTAATAAGGAGACGGACGATGCCGAAATGCGCATTCAAAGAGTGTCGCCGCCCTGCTAGTGGGGAAGGTTCATGGCCCTTGTTGTGCGAAGAGTGCGCTAAGGAAGTGAACCCGGAAGTTGAAAGATTGGCCGACAAGGTAGATGAGATGATACGGGACGATACCGATAAGAACTAAAGCTACGCCAGAGATCAATAAGGAGACTCATGCCTACTTTATCAAAGGATGGAAGGGAGCAAGTGGCGCTGGCCCTGATCCTGCTCAGGGATTTCAAGCGTTCAGGCAACCTCACGGAAGACTTCGAGAATGCCCAGGAGATTATACGGCTGGCTGGATACCTGGGGGTAGCAGAGGAGTTTGATGCGTTGACTCCCAAGATACCCCCGATGGAGATCCGTCCTCGTTGATTTACTCAAGGGCCAAGAAGTACAGGGAGTGCCTTGTGTGTGGAGCGAGGGATTACAGATAGCGTCTTATGGTGGATTGGTGGAGGATGTGACGTGACCATTGAACTGCACGAAAGAACGAAGCTCTTTGAGGCCATCAAGCGGATTCCGTGCGAACTGTCTACCGCGACATACGACGAGAAGCGTGACGGTTCCCCCTGGATCGGCTGTAAGGAGTGTGCCCGATGCCTCCTGCTTCGGGCCATCGGGTTCGAGGGTGATCCGCTCAAGTTCATCGAGGAAAGGGTGCTACCCCTACCCATCAACGGCGGGTACGGGTTACGTTCCGATCTCCGCTTATGAGGGCAACGCGCATGGACGACAAGGCAAAGATCAGGAAATACCTGCGCAACAGAATCGCGTGGCATCTAAAGGAATCCGAGAAATTGATGTCCGCCGGTTCGTTTGCGGCGGCCCGATGGGAGAATGGCTACGTCGAGGCCCTCCGTCGGGTACTGGATTACACGGATGGGATGCGCCATTCAGGCGTGAGGTGAGATATGCCGAGCTACGTGTACGAGATTTGCCCCCGCCAGAGATGCACTCCGTACATGGCACCGGAGATGTTGTGCCCCACCTGCTTTGCCTACTACAGAATGGCAAAGGATTTAGAAAGCGCAAGACTTCAGATACGCGAACTGGAAAGCAAAATAATGGAAATAGGATCGGTTGCTGACGAACTCTTTGACGCATTACCGGCCGGTGTTGTCGGGCCAGAACTGATCGTGGCGTGGAAGACTGTACTTTGGGCGGCTAAGGCTAGGTGGGGTGACGCCTTAAAGCAGAAGGACGGTTCCAATCCATGAAGGACGAATACCGGATCAAGGCGACCTGCGTGGTCTGCGGGAAGGCCTTCCTGGCCAGGTACAACGTCGGCCGCAGGGCCAAGACCTGCACCCAAAAAAGCCACGTCTGCAAGAGAGTGGAGAAAGACGGAAAGGTCATACCCTGCCAGGAGAAGTGCTGCCGGTCCCAGTACCGGGCCGGAGCGGCCGTCGCCTCCATGGACAACGCAATCGACCCGAGAAAGGTTCTGGACCCGCTCGAGTTCGACAAGGTCATCAAGACCACGCACCGGCTCCCGGACCCGGAGGGGATCGCCATCCGGTTCCTGGCGGCCACGGGATGTCGGCTCGCGGAGGCCTTCCTCGTACTCAAGGAGGACTTCCTCCCCATGCCCTCTCACCGGATGTCCATCGTCAAGATCCCGACTCTCAAGCGCCGGGGGCAGGGGCGCCCCAGACGCTCCGTCTACCTGGACAACGGGTCGGACATGGTGAAGGAGCTGACGGCCTGGATCAAGGGTCGCAAGAACGGCGTCCCCCTGTTCCAGGTGGCCCGCCGGACGCTCCAGCGGACCATCGAGTACATCCTCGAGCGGATCAAGCCGGACCGGGAGGCCCTGGCGCACATCTTCCGGCACACCCGGGCCAGCCAACTCGTGGCCGCCGGGGCCCCGCTCACCTACGTCCGGCAGCAGCTCGGGTGGAGCTCGCTCGAGATGTGCAAGATCTACGCCCACACGAGCGAGGACGAGATCGGTGGGATCTTCGACAGGATGAAATGATATGCCGCTCCTCAACTGGCCGCCCAGCAAAGGCCCGCTCCCTCCCCATCTCAAGGTTGCCAGGAGCGAGGTCACCCTCAAGCTCAAGCGAAGGGACTTCCAGTTCAGGCAGCCGCCCCAGGCGTCCGCGGAACGCCGGCATCTGCTCGAGGCCGTCATGGACGTCCATGACGACCCGAAGGTCGAGGAGAAAGTCGGGATGGAGTTCGGGGTGAAGGAGAAGAAGGACACGGAATTCATCCTGGATCATCCCTTGGCCTTGCTGGCCAAGCTGACGTTCGAGGAGGCCGACCTTCTGGTCCATGGGGTCGGGACGAGTACGGACCTCCTGACCCGGAGACTCCCGGCCAAGCGGTACGAGATCCCGCTGACGTACCCGCTCACGGTCGGCGTGGAGCTCAGGGTCGATCCGTTCGAGCTGACCCGAACCATGGGGGACGGGAAGAAGATCAGGGAAGATAGGATGTCGATCGGGTATCTCCTCTGGGTCGTGGCCCAGGAGTACCGGAGGATCTACGCGGACTGGAAGGTCTACAGGCCCTGGGGGCATGGGATCGAGGACCTGACGTTCAAGACGATGGCGATCCACCGGGGATCTCCGAATCCATGGATCGAGATAGGATTTGCATCATGAACTATTGCAGAAACCGGAAGTGCCGGAAGAAGTTCCAGCCCAGGAGACGGTGGTCGAAGTACTGCTCGGTACGGTGCGGGAACGTCGTCCGGGCCCAGAGGTTTCGCGATGCTCAAAAGTGACTGCCCGATCTGCGGCCGGTTTCCCTGCGGCTGATTCGACGGAGACGTCGGTGACGACGAGGTCGAGTTCGACCGGAGGCGACAGGAAGCAGTTGACACCGAAGGGGTCATAGGGGATACTTCTCTCAAGTAGCAGTGAGGGTACTCGCGGTGACCGCAGCGGACGAAACCCCAGGCCCATCTTGAGGGAGAGTCTCTATGCCAAGCGGCGTGGTCAAGTGGTTCAGCCGGGAGAAGGGGTACGGGTTCATCGTCCCGGAGGGGAATACCGGCCAGAAGGACGTCTTCGTCCACCACTCCGGGATCCTCATGACGGGATACAGGTTCCTCGAGACGGGCCAGAGGGTCAGCTTCAAGGCCAAGGAGTCCGATGACGGCCCTATGGCCTACGACGTGATCGTCCAGCAGGAGCAGGCGGGAGAGCGGCGGGTCTGTCCGACCTGCCACCAGGAGATCGTTGCCAAGGAAGAGGGGCCGGAAACGGAAGGTTAGATGGACCTGCACTACGAGCCCATCGTCGTCACGTCCCAGTACGCTCCCTGGAAGGTGGACTCTGAATTCCAGAAGGCCTACCAGACCTTCAAGCCGTACACGCTCGTGGAGGAGGTCCGGTGCTGGGAACTCTGGGACCTCCTGGGACAGCTCAAGGGCGTGTCGGGGGACATCCTCGAGGTCGGGGTCTGGCGGGGCGGCACCGGGTGCCTCATGGCCTGGCGGGCCCGCCAGCTCGGACTCGACTGCAAGATCTACCTCTGCGACACGTTCGCCGGCGTTCCGAAGGAGAAGATCACGGCCCAGGACCCGGTCTACCGCGGAGGGGAACACGCCGACGCCCCCGTCAAGATCCTCGACGACCTGATCGACAAGCACGGCCTCGAGAACGCGATCATCGTCCAGGGAATCTTCCCGGCCAAGGTGGCCTGGAGCGAGTCCTTCTTCCGGATGGTTCACGTCGACGTGGACATCTACGAGAGCGCGAAGGAAACCACCCTCTGGGCCACCCCCAGGATGTCTTCCGGGGGAGTCATCGTCTTCGATGACTACGGGTTCCGGAACTGCGGGGGCGTCACCCGGTACGTCGACGAGCTCAAGAGGGGCGGGTACTTCGTCATCCACAACCTGAACGGACACGCGATCCTGATACCGTAGGAGGGCGCATGGAAAGCACCGTCATCATCTGGCCGGGCGGCCTGGTCGGCCACCGGATCATGATCCCGGAAGGGGAAGAGAAGCCCGTGAGTGTGGAAGGCGTGGCCCTGGCCATGAGGCACGACGGGGACGAGGTCCTGTTCGCGGCCATCCCGGAGGATCCGGAGACGAAGGTTCCGGCCGCCTGGATCCCGATCACCTCGTTCGTCGTGAACCCGGTGACGCTGGCCACGGAGGAGGACTTCTTCGAGGAAGAGGAGGAGCCGCTTCCCGACGGCATCGAGCCCCAGCCCGAAGAGCGGCATCCCATGGAGAGCCGCCGGCCCGGGATGAAAGTCCTCCGAAGGGACGAGAAGTGATGAACGACGACACGACCTACGAAGTCTGGATCAAGATGACCGACGGGAAGTGGGCCCGGGCTGCCGACAAGAAGTCCGAACGGGACCTGTGGCCCACCCGGCAGTCGGCCCTGGCGGTCGCCGGGTCGCTGGCCCGCGACGACCGGATCGCCCAGGTGATCGGCATCAAGCGGACGCTGTCCTTCACGATCAGCGGAAAGGGGAGCTCTCATGGAACCGAAGGTGCTGAGGTACGAAATCGACTTCCTGACGAAGGACGGGATCCGGGAGAACCTCGTGGATGAGGAGGGGCTTCCCTGGAACTCCGACCTCTACTCGAAGGCGCAGCAGGCCCAGAAGGAAGTGCTGTCGCGGCCCGACGTGGTGGAGGCCCGGATCTCCGGCATGATCGTGGTATCGACGGTCAGGAAGTAGCAGGAGCCTTCCGTGATCTTGGCGACCCGGTACGACACGACTTCGACTGACCCCTATGGTCCGACCCGAGAGACGGCCGGCACGAGCACCGGGAACGTGGTCTACTACCCAACTGGGGTTGCCTTGCTTTCGTCGGAAGAGTTTGATCGGGTCATGCAGGGGCGCCGGGATCGCCGCGAACAGGTCGGCCGCAGAGGAATCGGGTACAGAACGAGGCATCGTCCAGTGAATTGCGTGATCCGCCCTGAGTTCCATGCCAGAAGTAATCCGAGGGGGTGACCTATGCGCTACGCGATCTCGATCGCCGTCCACAACAACCTCGAGCTCACGCGGAAGTGCCTCGAGTCCGTGTTCGTCTGCAGCGAAGGCCAGGACTACGTCCTCGTCGTGACCGACAACGCCTCGAGCGACGGGACGCGGGAGTACCTGGAGTTGATCGAGAAGGACCGGTCGAACCTG
>Ga0105098_10000164_pt1 | contig 20769 bp, 18 predicted proteins | sample PPLLak21cMay2015_FD_79137 | JGI IMG/M metagenome (GOLD analysis project Ga0105098, IMG submission 79137) | Freshwater sediment microbial communities from Prairie Pothole Lake near Jamestown, North Dakota, USA - PPLs Lake P7 Core (1) Depth... | ecosystem: Environmental > Aquatic > Freshwater >... | reverse complement strand
GGCTTCACGCGGCAGTAGCCAGGCTCCAGATTCCGCGGGGTGTGGCCATGGTGCATCTTCGACCCTAGTTCCCCGGAGGAAGCGATCCCCATGCCCAGATGTCCCGCCCTTTTGCTCCTGCTGCTGATCCTGGCCACCCCGCTGCCTGCCCAGGAGGCCCCCAAGGCCATCCCCGTCATCGTCGCTCAAGCGCGGCAGGAGGCCTTCGCCGACCCGGTTGAGGCCCTGGGGACCCTCAAGGCGCGGGAGTCCGTCGACCTCACCGTCAATGTCACCGAGACGGTCTTCGCCATCCATTTCGATGATGGCCAGCGGGTGGAGGCGGGTCAGGTGCTGGTGGAGATGACCAGTGCCGAGGAGCATGCCCTCCTGGAAGAGGGCCAGGTGCGGGTGGCGGAGGCGGCCCGCCAGTATGATCGGGTCAAGTCCCTGGTGGCTCAGCGTGCCGCCTCCGAGTCCCTGCTCGACGAGCGCCGGCGCGACCTGGACGCGGCCGGGGCCCAGTTGGTGGCCATCGAGTCCCGCCTGGACGATCGTCTGATCAAGGCCCCCTTCGCCGGCGTGCTGGGCTTGCGCCGTATCAGTTCGGGGGCCCTGGTCCGGCCTGGCGATCTCATCGCCACTCTGGACGACGATAGCCAGATGAAACTGGATTTCACCCTCCCCAGCCTTTTTTTGCCTGATCTGAGCCTGGGGCTGGCCATCGAGGCATGGTCCCCGGCCCATGGCGACCATGCCTTCCAAGGCGAGATCTCCGCCATTGACAGCCGGGTCGATCCCGTCACCCGCGCCGTCCAGGTCCGCGCCCTCATCCCTAACCCGCGCCGAGACCTCAAGCCTGGCCTCCTCATGCGCGTGGAAGTGCCGCGCAACCCGCGCCAGGGCCTGGCCATCCCCGAGGCCGCCCTCTTGCACCAGGGCCGCGATCATCGGGTTCTGGTGGTGGGGGAGGGCAACCTGGCGGAAGATCGCCGGGTGGACATAGGCGCGCGCCGGCCCGGGGTGGCGGAGATCACCGCCGGATTGGCCGAGGGGGAGCGAGTCATCACCCACGGCAACGACAAGGTCCGCCCGGGACAGGCGGTGCGGGTGCTGGCCCTGGATGACGGGACCCGGCCTCTGCGGGAACTGCTGGAGTCAGCCCAGTGATTCTCTCCGATCTCTCGGTCAAGCGGCCGGTCCTGGCCTCGGTCCTGTCCCTGCTGCTAATCGCCTTTGGCCTGCTGGCCTTCGACCGTCTGCCTCTGCGCGAGTACCCCGACATAGACCCGCCGGTGGTCTCGGTGGAGACCCGCTATCCCGGCGCCGCGGCCAACGTGGTGGAGACCCGCGTCACCCGTCTCATCGAGGACCGGGTGGCAGGGGTGGAGGGTATCCAGAGTATCGAGTCCCTGAGCGAGGACGGCCGCTCCAACATCACCATCAAGTTCGACGTCGGCCGCGATATCGATGGCGCCGCCAACGACGTGCGTGACCGGGTCTCGCGGGTCAGCGACGACCTGCCGGATGAGGCGGATCCGCCGGAGATCCAGAAGGTCGATGCCAACGAGGACGTCATCCTCTGGCTCAATCTGGCCAGCGATCGCCTGAGCATCCCGGAACTTAGCGACTTTGCCCGCCGCTACCTGGTGGACCGCTTCTCTGTCATCGACGGGGTGGCGCGGGTGCGCGTTGGCGGCCGCCAGACCTTTGCCATGCGCGTCTGGCTCGATCGCCAGGCCCTGGCGGCGCGGGGCCTGACAGTGGACGAGGTGGAGGAGGCCCTACGGGCCGAGAACCTGGAACTGCCGGCGGGGGGCGTGGAATCCCGCCAGCGCCAGTTCAGCGTGCGCACCGAACGCGCCTTCGTCTCGGCGGAGGACTTCGCCCGCTTGACCCTCGCCCGGGGGGAGGATGGCTATCTGGTGCGCCTGGGGGATGTGGCCAGGGTGGAACTGGGCACGGACGAGGACCGCATCTCCTTCCGCGGCAATGGCCTGCCCATGGTGGGTATCGGCATCGTCAAGCAATCCACCGCCAATACCCTGGCCGTGGCCGAGGCGGCCAAGGCGGAGATGGACCGCCTCAACCAGACCCTGCCGGAGGGGATGAAACTCCACCAGAGTTACGATTCCTCCGTCTTCGTTCGCGGGGCGGTGCATGAGGTTTACCGGACTTTAGGGTTGGCTATCGTCCTGGTGGTGCTGGTGATCTTCCTCTTTCTCGGCAACTGGCGCGCCACCCTGGTGCCTGCCGTGGTCGTGCCCGTGTCCCTCATCGCCACCTTCCTGGCCCTCTGGGTCCTGGGCTTTTCCATCAATATCCTCACCCTCCTGGCCCTGGTGCTAGCCATCGGCCTGGTGGTGGACGACGCCATCGTGGTCCTGGAGAACATCCATCGGCGCATGGTCGAATACGGCGAGACCCGCCTGGTGGCGGCTTATCGCGGGGCCCGCCAGGTGGGTTTCGCCGTGGTGGCCACCTCCGTGGTGCTGGTGGCCGTCTTCGTCCCCATTGCCTTCCTTCAGGGGGACGTAGGCCGCCTCTTCGCCGAGTTTGCCCTGACCATGGCCGCCGCCGTCGCCTTCTCCACCCTGGTGGCCCTGACCCTGTCGCCCATGCTGGCCTCGAAAATCTTGCCGGATAGCCATGCCCCGGCCCGCCTGAGCCATGCCCTGGACGGGCTCTTCCTGCGGGTACGACGCGGCTATGGACGCCTGCTGGGCTGGCTGCTTCGCCACGCCTGGCTGGTGGGCCTGCTCCTGGCCGCCACCCTCGCCGGGGCGGTCTGGCTTTTCCAGCAACTGCCGAGGGAATATGCCCCCCGGGAGGATCGCGGCGCCTTCTTCGTCCAGGTCACCGGACCCGAGGGGGCCTCCTATGCCTACATGAAGGAATACATGGACGAGATCGAGCGGCGCCTCATGCCTTACATCGAGAGCGGCGAGGCCATCCGGCTGCTGGTGCGCACCCCGCGGGGCTTCGAGGGCACCCAGACCTTCAATACCGGCAACGCGACCCTGGTGCTCAGCGACTTCGGCCAGCGCCGCTCCGGCTGGGCCATCATGGAGGAGGTCCGCGCCAGGCTCGCCGATCTCCCGGGCGTCAAGGCTTCGCCCATCATGCGCCAGGGTTTCGGGTCGCGCATCCAGAAGCCAGTCCAATTCGTCATTGGCGGCGGCACTTATGAGGAACTGGCCCAGTGGCGCGATATCCTGCTGGCCAAAATCGAGGAGTCCAACCCGGGCCTGACCAACATCGACTGGGACTACAAGGAGACCAAGCCCCAACTCAGGGTGGATATCGACCAGGTCCAGTCGGCAGACCTGGGTGTCACCGTTGGTACCATCGGCCGGACCCTGGAGACCATGCTGGGCTCCCGTAAGGTCACCAGCTTTCTGCGCGATGGCGAGGAATACGACGTCATTGTGGAAGGGGATCGCGACAGCCAGCGCACGCCGGGGGCCCTGGACAACCTTCATGTCCGCTCCAAACGCAGTGGCGAACTGATCCCTCTGGCCAATCTGGTGACCGTCACCGAGTGGGCGGACTCCCGCAGCCTCAATCGGTACAACCGGTTGCGGGCCATCACCCTGGAGGCCAATCTGGCGGAGGGCCTGGCGCTGGGGGCGGCCCTGGATTATCTGGAGGGGCTGGTGCGGACCCATCTACCAGAGCAGGCCCGGGTCGATTACAAGGGCCAGTCTCGGGACTTTCGCGCCAGCATGTCCGGCGTCCTCTTTGTCTTCGTGCTGGGCCTGGTGGTGGTTTATCTGGTGCTGGCCGCCCAGTTCGAGAGCTGGGTCCATCCTCTGGTCATCATGCTCACCGTCCCCCTGGCCATGTCAGGGGCCCTGTTGGCTTTATGGTTGAGCGGCCAGAGCCTTAATCTCTACAGCGAGATCGGCCTCATCATGCTGGTCGGGCTGGCGGCCAAGAACGGCATCCTCATCGTCGAATTCGCCAACCAGTTGCGCGACCAGGGCCACGAGTTCAGCGCCGCCCTGCAAGAGGCCGCCGAGACCCGCCTGCGACCCATCGTCATGACCGGCATCACCACCGCCGTCGGGGCCGTCCCCCTCCTGCTGGGTTCCGGTGCTGGCGGCGAGACCCGCCTGGTCATCGGCACCGTCGTCCTTGCCGGTGTCCTCGCTGCCACCCTCTTTACCCTCTTCGTCGTCCCTGTCGCCTACGCCCTGCTGGCCCGCCATACAGGTTCACCCGGCGCCGTCGCCCATCGCCTGGCCGCCGAGGAGGCCGCTACTCTTGGGCGCCAAGGTCAGGTGCCGAAAATCGAGTGATCCAGGGCGGGTCAGGGGCTAGCCCCGGGATGGCCGGATTGAATTCGCTTGGGTCGGCTTCCCTGGCATCACCTTGGTTTTAGCCTGATATCACCCCTGGTAACGCCAAGATCAACTCGTCCCGCCACACTCGATCAGGATCTTCAGGGTCCCCGGCCGCGCCGCCTGGGCAAAGGCCGCGACGGCCTGGTCGAGGGGATAACGTCCGTCGATCAGAGGGCGCGGGTCCAGGCCCTGGCGCAACCGTTCCAGGGCAGGGCCAAAGGGCCCGCAGCGGGAGCCAATCAGGGTGATCTCGTCCACCACCAGCCTGGACAGGTTGATCTCGGCCCGGCTGGCGTAGGTGCTCTTGAGGATCAGGGTGCCGGCGGCGCGCAGGGCGCGGCGGGCGAGGTCGAAACCTGCCAGGGTGCCGCTGGCCTCGATGACGAGATCCCAGGCGCCCTCGGCCACCTCATCCTCGCCGATCCAGGCGATCCGGTTGGCCTCCAGCAGGGCCCTCTGCCGGGGATGGCGCGCCACCACCTGGAGTTCGCCATGCCCCCCGGCCAGGCTCAGGGCAATGAGCTGACCCAGACGGCCGGCGCCCACCAGCAGCACCCGTTCGCCGGGGTGAATGGGCCTCTGCGCCTGGATGCGCAGGGCCGCCGCCAGGGGCTCGCAAAAGACGGCGGCCTCGTCCGGGATAGCGTCCGGCACGGGGTGCAGGTTGGCCAGGGGCAGGACCAGGAACTCGGCGAAGGCGCCGTCATGGCCATGGATGCCCAGCACCCGGCGCCTTTCGCAGTGGTTGCCGCGCTGGGCCCGGCATTGGGCGCAATCCCGACAGGGGAGATTGATCTCGCCGACGACCCGTTGGCCGGCGCGCCAGGGCGGGTCCGGGGCCGCCACGATCTCGCCGACGAATTCGTGGCCTGGGATGCCCGAAAAAGGGTAATAACCCAGTTTCAGCTCCAGGTCCGTGGCGCAGATACCGGCCAGGCGCACCCGGACCAGGGCCTCGCCAGGTCCGGGGACAGGTTGGGGCAGGTCGTCGCGCAGCCGCGGATGCTGATCTTCCAGCCAGAGACCCCGCATGGACCTGTCCCCCTCGCCTTAACCTTTAGTCATTTGCCCAAGCCGTTCCGCCGATCCATGCAGGGGAGATTTAGTCGAATCCGGGTGGCGAGGCCAGGTGCCAGTCGGTTGCTTGTTGCAGCTTGTGGGCGATGTTGAGCAGCCGACCTTCCTGGAAATAGTCGCCGATGAGTTGCAGGCCCACCGGCAGGCCCCCCGCATGGGCCACTGGCAGCGACATACCTGGCAGGCCCGCCAGGTTGGTGGCGATGGTGTAGATGTCGTTGAGGTACATGGCCACGGGATTGTCCGCCTTGTCGCCGAGCCGGAAGGCCGTGGTCGGGCTGGTGGGGCCCATGATGACATCCACCTGCTCGAAGGCGCGGCGGAAGTCGTCACTGATGAGGTGCCGCAGCTTCTGAGCCTTGAGATAGTAGGCGTCGTAATAGCCGGCGGAGAGGACATAGGTGCCGATCATGACGCGCCGCTTGACCTCGGCGCCGAAGCCCTCGGCGCGGCTGCGCTGGTAGAGGTCGGTCAGGTCGCGCGGGTCCTGGCAGCGATGACCGTATCGCACGCCGTCGAAGCGGGCCAGGTTGGAGGAGCATTCCGCCGGCGCCACGACATAATAAGTCGGCACCGACAGGGGGCTGTTGGGCAGGCTGATCTCCCGCACCTCGGCGCCCAGGCGGAGATATTCGGCGATGGCGGCCTCCACGCTGGCGGCGACCCCGGCATCGAGTCCGGCGCCAAAGTATTCCTTGGGCAGGCCGATGCGCAGGCCGGCGAGGTCGGCCCCAAGCCCGGCCAGATAGTCCGGTACTGGCTCTTGCGAACTAGTGGAGTCGCGCGGGTCGAAGCCGGCCATGGCCTGGAGCAGCAGGCCCGCATCCTCGGCGGTGCGGGTCATGGGGCCGGCCTGGTCCAGGCTGGAGGCGAAGGCGATCATGCCCCAGCGGGAGACACGCCCGTAGGTGGGCTTGAGCCCGGTCAGGCCGCAGAGGGCCGCCGGCTGCCGGATGGATCCGCCAGTGTCCGTGCCCGTCGCCGCCGCGCACAGATGGGCCGACACCGCCGCCGCCGATCCGCCCGAGGAGCCGCCCGGCACCCGCGTCTCGTCCCAGGGATTCTTCACTGGGCCGTACCAGCTCGTCTCGTTGGACGAACCCATGGCGAACTCGTCCATGTTGGTCTTGCCCAGCATCACCACCCCGGCCTGCTCCAGTCGCTCCACCACCGCGGCGCTGTAGGGGGCCACGAAGCTGTCCAGCATGCGCGAGCCGCAACTGGTCTTGATGCCATAGGTACAAAAAATGTCCTTGTGGGCGATGGGAATGCCCGCCAGGGGCCCGGCTTCGCCAGTCCGACGTAGCGAGTCCGCCCGCTCCGCCGCCTCCAGGGCCCGATCGGTGGCGACGGTGATGTAGGCATTCAGGCGCGGATTGTGTTGCTCGATGCGCTCCAGATAGTGGCGGGTCAGCTCCACGCTGGTGAAAGCGCCCTGGCGCAGGCCGCGATCCAGCTCGATAATGGTCTTCTTGTGCATGGAAGCGTGTCCTGGGACGGCGTTGGGAAGGAAGGGGAGCGGTGGACCCGCTTATTCGATGACCTTGGGCACCAGATAGAGGCCGCTCTCGACGGACGGCGCAATCCCCTGGAAGAGCTCCCGGCGGTCCGGCTCCGTCGCCTGGTCCGGGCGGAGTCGCTGAGTCATGCGCAAGGGGTGGGCCATGGGGCTGATGCCCTGGGTATCCACCGCGTTCATCTCCTCCGCCAAGGCAAGAATGCCATTGAGGTCATTGACATAGCGGCCCTTCTCCGCGTCGGAGATCTGGATGCGCGCCAGATGGGCGATCTTTTCCACATCGGATCGGTCGAGGGACATGAGTAGGCTCCCTGGCTGCTTTGTGATGACGTGGAAAATACCATAGCCTGGCCCCCGCCGTCCCGTGCAACGCAATCCGCCTTGCCCAGACGGTTTGGCGTTGTTAGATTAGCCCGCTTCCGGGGATGTCCGGGAGCGGTTGCGCTCTTCCGGGGGTCCAGGCAGCGGTAAGCTTTTTCCTTCCCTTATCCTCAAGGTATGTGTTAGATGTTTTTTCGACGTATTCGAGGGATGTTCTCGAACGATCTTTCGATCGACCTCGGGACGGCCAACACACTCATCTATGCCCGCGGCCAGGGCATAGTCCTCAATGAGCCCTCGGTGGTGGCCATCCGCCAGGCCCAGGCCGGTGGCCCCAAGACGGTGGTGGCGGTAGGGGAGGATGCCAAACAGATGCTTGGGCGCACGCCCCAGAACATCACGGCTATCCGCCCCTTGAAGGACGGCGTCATCGCCGACTTCACGGTCACGGAGAAGATGCTCCAGTATTTCATCCACAAGGTGCATGCGTCGCGCCTGATGCGGCCCAGCCCCAGGGTGTTGGTCAGCGTCCCCTGCGGCTCGACCCAGGTGGAACGGCGCGCCATCAAGGAATCGGCCGCCGGGGCCGGGGCGCGGGAGGTCTTTCTGATCGAGGAGCCCATGGCGGCGGCTATCGGCGCGGGGCTGCCAGTGGACGAGGCGAGGGGCTCTATGGTTCTTGATATCGGCGGTGGAACCTCGGAGGTGGCGGTCCTGTCCCTGAATGGCGTGGTCTATTCCAATTCGGTGCGCATCGGTGGCGACCGTTTCGACGAGGCCATCATCAATTACGTGCGCCGCAACTATGGCACTCTCATCGGCGAGGCCACGGCGGAACGCATCAAGCACACCATCGGCTCCGCCTACCCTGGCAGCGAGATGCGGGAGATCGAGGTCACGGGTCGTAACCTGTCCGAGGGCGTACCACGCAGTTTCAAACTCAACAGCAACGAGATCCTTGAGGCCCTGGAAGAACCCCTGGCGGGCATCTCCCGGGCCCTCAAGATGGCCCTGGAGCAGACACCGCCAGAACTGGGGGCGGACGTGGTCGATCGGGGCATAGTCCTGACCGGTGGCGGGGCCCTGCTGCGGGATATCGACCGGCTGCTGGCGGAAGAGACGGGGCTGCCGGTCCTGGTGGCGGATGATCCCCTTACCTGTGTCGCCCGTGGCGGTGGCCGCGCCCTGGAGACGATAGACATCCGCGGAACCGACTTGTTCGTGAACGAGTAAGATCCTTGGATGGGGTGCGTGCTGAGCCCCAACTTGGTCCGATTCCGCGGGCATGGCGCCTGAGGGTAGGGCGGATGAGCCAGAGCAGCATCCCACCAGGCTGGGCGCCGAGAAGCGTTGGAGCCTTGCCTATCGCTCCCAGGGCCACCTGATCGAGGTTTACGCCCATCAAACCCCTCTTCCTGCGCGGGCCTTCCCCTTCCTACCGGGTGGTGATCGCGGTCCTCCTGGCCATTGGACTCATGGTGGCCGACCAGCGGCGGCATTTGCTGGAACCCTTGCGCGGGGCCCTGGCCTTGTTGGTCGCGCCTGTCCAGCATATGGCGAGCCTGCCCGCCGGCATGGTTCCTGCCTTAGGGAGCCTTTTCGCCAACGAGGCCTCGCTGCGCCAGGACAACACGGCCCTGAAGGCGGACAATCTGGCCCTCAAGGGCCGGCTGCAGCGCTTCGAGGCCCTGGAGGCGGAGAATAGGCGTCTGCACGACTTGCTGGGTTCTTCCATCCGCGTCGGCGAGCGAGTGCTCATCGCCGAAATCCTATCGGTGGACCTGGACCCCTATCGTCAGCAGGTCATGATCGACAAGGGCAGCGCCTCCGGCGTATTCGTCGGCCAGCCGGTACTGGATGCCAATGCCGTCATGGGGCAGGTGACCTGGGTCGGCCCCACGACGGCGACGGTCCTCCTCATCACGGATACAGCCCACGGCTTGCCGGTGCAGGTCAATCGCAACGGCCTGCGCGCGGTGGCGGCGGGCACCGGTCTTGTCAATCAGCTCGATCTGGCTTATGTCCCCCATGACGCCGATCTGGAGGAGGGTGATCTGCTGGTGACCTCCGGCCTCGGCGGCCGCTTTCCCTCCGGCTATCCCGTGGCCAGGGTGAGCGAGGTGCGGCGCGATCCAGGGCAGCCTTTTGCCCAGGTTATCGCCGCCCCCACCGCTCGGCTTGACCGCAGCCATCAAGTGCTGCTGGTCTGGACCCTGTCGGAGACGGGTCTGGGGGATGCGCCGGGCGTGGTCGCCGCGGACCCGGCGAACCCCACATCCCAACTGCCGGAGGTCATCGAATAATGGAAACCCTGCCAAGCCGCTGGCTCGTTCTCCTCAGTCTGGGGTTGGCCCTAGTGTTGACCCTCCTGCCCTTGCCAGACTGGATCTCCGAGCTGAGACCGCCTTGGGTAGCCCTGACCCTGCTCTACTGGAATCTGGCCGCCCCCGAACGGGTTGGGGTCTTCTGGGGCTGGGGCATGGGGCTGCTGTTGGACGCGGCCACCGCTACCGTCCTCGGCCAGCATGCCTTGAGCCTGTCGGTGATGGCCTGGGCGGCGGTGAGCCTGCACCGTCGCCTGCGTCTTTTCCCACCCTTCCAGCAGGCCCTGGCGGTGTGGCTCCTACTGCTGCTGGAGCGGTTGGTGTCCCTTTGGGTCATGGGCGCCCTCAGCCAGCCGACCCCGGGTCTCCAGTACTGGCTGCCGGCGGTCACCGGCCTGCTGTTCTGGCCCTGGATCCAAATTCTTCTGCGCGGCCTGGGGCGCCGCCTCGAGGCGGCCTGAGGCGTGGCTGGGTCTTGGTTCCACCCGGGTCATGAGGAGCGGCGCTTGTTCCGGCGCCGTGCTCTGGTGGCGGGCCTGGTGGTGATCCTGCTCCTGTTGCTGGTGGTGGTGCAGGTGGCGCGCCTGCAGATTAAAAACCACCAGCACTTCACTACCTTGTCCCTGGACAACCGGGTGCGGCTGGAGCCCTTGGCGCCCACCCGGGGTCTGATCTACGATGTCAACGGTATCCTCCTGGCAGCCAACGAGCCATCCTTTACCCTCACCATCACCCCGAGTAAGGTGCGGGACATGGCCGGCTTGATCGAGGTCTTCTCGGGTCTGATCCGCATCGACGAGGCGGACATCAAGCGCTTCGAGCGTCTGCGCCGTCAGGGTTCACCCTATCAGGCGGTACCCTTGCGACTGCATCTGACGGAGGAGGAGATAGCGCGGGTCGCGCTGGAGGGCCATCGCTTCCCGTCGGTCGATATCCGTGCCGACCTGTTGCGGACCTATCCCCTCGGCACCCATACCGCCCATGTACTGGGCTATGTGGGGCGTATCGACGAGGAGGAACTCAAACGCATCGACGTCGCCAACTACCGGGGTACGGATTTCATCGGCAAGAACGGCCTGGAAAAATTCTACGAGGAGGTGCTGCACGGGCGCGCCGGCCATCGCCAGGTAGAGGTCAATGCCAAGGGGCGGGTGATGCGGACCCTGCAGAGTCAGCAGCCAGTGCCGGGCCGGGATCTGCGGCTCCATCTGGATATCCGCTTGCAGCAGGATGCGGCCGCTGCCCTGGGCGGCCGGCGCGGCGCCGTGGTGGCCCTGGACCCCAGGACTGGAGGGGTACTGGCGCTGGTAAGCAATCCTGGCTTCGATCCCAATCCCTTCGTCGAGGGTATAGGGACCAGGGAGTACGCGGCCCTGCGCGACGACATAGACGCCCCCCTTTTCGACCGCGCCCTGCGCGGCCAGTATCCGCCGGGATCCACCATCAAGCCCTTCGTCGCCCTGGCCGGACTGGAGGCGGGCGTCATCACTGCCTCCAAGGCCAAGTATTGCGGCGGCGCCTACCAGTTGCCGAATCATTCCCACCGCTTCCGTGATTGGCGGCGGGGCGGTCATGGCCGCGTGGACCTGGAAAAGGCCATCGTCGAGTCCTGCGATGTCTATTTTTATGACCTGGCCCATCATTTGGGCATCGAGCGGATGCACGACTTTCTGACCGAGTTCCACTTTGGCCGCGGCACGGGCATCGACCTGGCGGGGGAACGAGGCGGCCTGCTGCCCTCGCGGGATTGGAAGCGCCGGGTCCGCAACCAGGCCTGGTTTCCGGGGGAGACCCTGATCGTGGGCATTGGCCAGGGCGCCTTTCTGGCCACCCCCCTCCAGTTGGCGGCGGCCACCGCCGCCCTGGCCAATGGTGGGCGCTATATCGAACCCCGGGTGGCGATGGCCATCGACGATGGTCTGGGCCCGCCCCTGCCCATCAGTGCCCCCGCGCGCGACCTGGGGCTGGACCCCGGCCACCTGGAGGACATGATCCAGGCCATGATCCAGGTGGTGGAGAGTCCTCGGGGCACGGCCCGGCGCATCAGGACCTCGGCCTATCGCATTGCCGGCAAGACGGGCACGGCCCAGGTCTTCACCGTGGGCCAGAAGGAAACCTACAACGAGAAGCAGGTGGCCGAGCGCAAACGGGACCACGCCCTCTTCGTGGCCTTCGCCCCGGTGGATAAACCCCGTATCGCCTTGGCCGTGCTGGTGGAAAATGGCGGACATGGCGGTGCCGTGGCCGCGCCCATTGGCCGCGCCGTGATGGACAGTTATCTCTTGGGTAAGAGACCATCGGCAGACCTGGGTACGAACGGCGAAGCGGGGGAGGAGGATGGCGATTGAGACTGGCGGCATTGGGTTGGGACAGGGACCCCTGATGGAGTCGCCGAGCCTCGCTCACCGGCTGCACCTGGATTTGCCCCTGATCTTTGCCCTGCTCATCTTGTCGGGCTATGGCCTGCTGGTGCTCTTCAGCGCCATTGATCAGGACCCGGGGCGGCTGGAGGCCCAACTCCTGCGGCTGGGGCTCGCCTTTGGGGTCATGATCGCCGTCGCCCAGGTCCCGCCCCGCATCTGGTGGCGCCTGGCGGTCCCGCTCTACGTGGCGGGGGTACTCATGCTGGTGGCGGTGCTGGCGGTGGGCGAGATCGGTAAGGGCGCCCAGCGTTGGCTGGACCTGGGCCTGCTGCGCTTTCAACCCTCGGAGCTGCTCAAGCTGGCGGTGCCCCTCATGCTGGCCTGGTTCCTGGCGCTCCGGCCCTTGCCCCCAGGGGGCTGGCGCACCCTGGGGGCGGGAGTCCTCACGGCCCTGCCGGCCGTACTCATCGCCCGCCAGCCGGATCTGGGGACGGCCCTGTTGGTGGGCAGCGCCGGGGCCCTGGTCCTCTTTCTGGCGGGGCTGTCCTGGCGGATCGTCGGCCTGCTGATCGCCATGGCCGCCGCCCTGGCCCCCCTGCTGTGGAGCCAGATGTTAGATTATCAGAAGAACAGGGTGCTGACCCTTTTCGACCCGGAGAGTGACCCCCTGGGAACGGGCTATCACATCATCCAGTCCAAGATCGCCATCGGTTCCGGGGGCCTCTATGGCAAGGGCTGGGGCCAGGGTACCCAGTCCCATCTGGAGTTTCTGCCAGAAAGGACCACGGATTTCATCTTCGCCGTCCTCGGGGAAGAAATGGGCTTCTTCGGCATCCTGGGGTTGCTTGGCATTTACCTCTTCATCATCCTACGTGGGCTTTATATCGCCAGCCGGGTGCGGGACAGTTTTGGACGCCTTCTGGCCGGCGGCCTGACCCTGGTCTTTTTCGTCTATCTCTTCGTCAACACCGGCATGGTCGCGGGCCTGCTGCCGGTGGTGGGCGTCCCTCTGCCACTGGTTAGTCATGGTGGCACCGCCATGGTGACCATCATGGCCGGCTTCGGCCTCATCATGTCGGTGTATACCCATAAGGGGCCATCTGGGCGGTAGGAGCACAGGCCACTTGCGGACCCGCGGCGGGCCGCCGACCTGGCTCCTTCAACTGCCCCTTGCCACCTGTCCCCAATCCTTGCCTCTTGTCCCGTCTCGCGTCTGGCCCTAATCTGGGTTGGGATGCCAACCGCCAGCTACCCCGCCAAGTCCCTCAGGGGCAGGACTGCCACCATTTTGGAGAACCGCCGTGCGCCATACGCTCGAAGTCATACGGCCCGAGGCCAATTTCATTCAGGACGAGCCCTACTACGAACCCCTGGGCGACGAGATCCAGGTCTTCGAGGCCGCCTATGCCAATGGCCTGCCGATTCTTCTCAAGGGGCCCACGGGCTGCGGCAAGACGCGCTTCATGGAGCACATGGCCTGGCGGCTGCAACGGCCCCTCATTACCGTCTCCTGCCATGACGATCTGACCTCCTCGGACCTGGTGGGCCGCTTCCTGGTCAAGGGCGGGGAGACCCTCTGGGTCGATGGCCCCTTGGCGCGGGCGGTACGCTGCGGCGGCATCTGCTACCTGGACGAGATCGTGGAGGCCCGCAAGGACACCACCGTGGTCATCCATCCCCTGGCGGACGATCGCCGGGTCTTGCCCATGGAAAAGCTGGGGGAGCTACTGGAGGCACCGGACACCTTCTGCCTGGCCATTTCCTACAATCCCGGCTACCAAAGCGTGCTCAAGGACCTCAAACCCTCGACCCGCCAGCGCTTCGTGGCCCTGGAGTTCGACTACCCGGACGCGAACCTGGAGCGACGCATCCTGGAGAAGGAGACGGGGATTGACCCCGATCAGGCCCGCCAACTGGTGAAGTTCGCCCACATGACCCGCAACCTGCGTGGCCAGGGGCTCGACGAGGGCGCCTCCACCCGCTTGCTGGTCCATGCCGCCAAACTTATGGTCTCCGGCGTGACGCCGGTGGTCGCCTGCCGCGCCGCCATCGCCCAGGCCCTGACCGACGATGGCGACATGCTGGCCGCCATTAACGAACTCTCCGCCTCCCTGTTCTGATCAGGGCTGGGTTCGTCAACTCCATGGCTTGGTCTGGTTGACAGATGACCGGATCGGTTTACCATGCCGCCTCTTAGGATCCCCGCCGCGCCCTCCATTGTCTCCGGAAAACCCTCATGCCCAGCCCCCCCCTCCGCCACGACTGGTCCATCGACGAGGTCCTGGCCTTGTTCGATCAGCCTTTCATGGACCTGATCTTTCGTGCCCAGTCGGCGCACCGGGCCTGTTTCGACCCCAACAGGGTCCAGGTCAGCACCCTGCTCAGTATCAAGACCGGGGCCTGTCCCGAGGATTGCGGCTACTGCTCCCAGAGCGCCAGCCATGCCACGGACCTGGAGCCCGAGCGCCTGCTGCCGCTGGAAGAGGTGACAGCCGCCGCGGCGGTCGCCAGGGCCCGGGGCGCGACCCGCTTCTGCATGGGCGCGGCCTGGCGCAACCCCACAGACAAGAACCTGGAACGGGTGGCCGAGATGATTGCGGTGGTCCACGACATGGGCCTGGAGACCTGCGTCACCCTGGGGATGCTGACGGACGAGCAGACCCATCGTCTCAAGGCCGCCGGGCTGGACTACTACAACCACAACCTGGACACATCCCCGGAGTTTTACGGCCAGGTCATCACCACCCGGACCTATCAGGACCGGCTCGACACCCTGGCCCGGGTCCAGCGGGAGGGCATCAAGGTGTGCAGCGGCGGCATCCTGGGCCTTGGCGAGTCGCGCCGGGACCGCGCCTCCCTGCTGCGTCAACTGGCCAACCTGCCCCAGCACCCGGAATCCGTGCCCATCAATCTTCTGGTCCAGGTGGAGGGTACCCCCCTGCACGGCACCGCGCGGCTGGATCCCCTGGAGTTCGTGCGCACCATCGCCGTGGCCCGCCTGCTCATGTCCGCCTCCCAGGTGCGCCTGTCCGCCGGGCGCTCCGACATGAGCGACGAGTTGCAGGCCATCTGCTTTCTTGCCGGCGCCAATTCCATTTTCTACGGTGAGCGGTTGCTGACGACCCCCAACGCCGGGGCGGATCGCGACCTGGATCTGTTCCAACGCCTCGGCATGACCTTCGAGGAGGTTGACGCGGCGGAGCGCGAGGTGCCTGGCGTCTGTGAGCGGTGCGAGGGACATTAGGCCGGCGCCGGTCTCTAGTCGCGACCGACCCGCCTCGATCCCTGCCCAATCGCAACCGTGAATCTCGACCTCAAAAGCGAGCTGGAACGTCGCCAAGCGGCCTGTCTCTACCGGCGTCGCCGTCATATCGAGGGCGCGCCGGGTCCGCGTATGTCTTTGGATGGCCGTCCGGTCATCGCCTTCTGCACCAATGACTACCTGGGCCTGGCCCGGCACCCGCGGGTGGTGGCCGCCTTCCAGCGCGGGGCCGAGGTGTATGGCGTCGGCAGCGGTTCGGCCCATCTGGTTGCCGGCCATGGCCCGGCCCATGAGGCCCTGGAGGAGGAACTGGCGGACTTCCTCGGTCGCCCGCGGGCTCTGCTCTTTTCCACCGGCTACATGGCCAATCTGGGCGTCATCCAGGCCCTGGCCGGGCCGGGTGATCCGGTGTTCGAGGACAAGCTCAATCACGCCTCTCTGATCGACGGCGCCCTGCTGGCCCGCGCCCGGCTGCGTCGCTATCCCCATGCCGACATGGCCGCCTTGCGACGCCAGGTGCAGGGTCATATCACTACCGAGGGAACGGCGACGGCACTCATCGCCACGGACGGCGTCTTCAGCATGGACGGCGACCTGGCGCCCTTGCCGGAGTTGGCGGCCCTTGCCCGGGCGGCCGGGGCCTGGCTCCTGGTGGATGATGCCCACGGCATCGGGGTCCTGGGCCGGGAGGGGCGGGGGTGCCTGGATCACTTCGGCCTGGGGATGGAGGAGGTCCCGATCCTCGTTGGCACCCTGGGCAAGGCCCTGGGTACCTTCGGCGCCTTTGTCGCCGGTGAGGATGACCTGATCGAGACCCTCATCCAGTCCGCTCGGAGCTATATCTACACCACGGCCCCGCCCCCGGCCCTGGCCGCGGCCACCCGCGCCAGCCTGGCCCTGGCCCGGCGCGAGGAATGGCGACGCGAGCGTCTGCGGGAGCTGATCGGCGGCTTCCGCGCCGGGGCGGCGCAGCTCGGTCTGCCCCTGCTGCCCTCGCCGACTCCCATCCAGCCCCTCCTCGCCGGCAGCGCCGAACGCGCCCTGGCCTGGAGCCAGACACTGGAGAGCCGGGGCCTGCTGGTCACCGCCATCCGGCCGCCGACGGTCCCTTTGGGCTCGGCGCGGCTGCGGGTCACCCTCTCCGCCCTCCACAGCGACCAGGAACTGGACATGCTGCTCGAGGCCCTGGCGGATCTGCCGGATGTTCAGGAAAGCGACGGTCCGGAATCTCCGTCGGGACCGCCAGCGGTACCAACGGCGCCATGACCAACCGGCTCTATCACGAAACCCGGGGCCAGGGCCCGGACCTGGTGCTGCTCCATGGCTGGGGCATGAACAGTTCCGTCTGGCGTGGCCTGCCCGCCGATCTGGCCCTGGGCCATCGCCTCATGGCCATCGAGTTGCCGGGGCATGGCGGCAGCCCCTGGGATGCGGCCTGGCAGGGGCTGGACGACTGGGTGGATGCCTGCCTGGCCGTGGCGCCGGCCCGAGCCTGCTGGATCGGCTGGTCCCTGGGCGGCCTGGTAGCCCTGGCGGCGGCCTGGCGTGCGCCCGCACGCCTGAGCGGTCTGATCCTGCTGACGGCCAGCCCGCGTTTCGCCCAGGCCGCGGACTGGCCCGCCGCCATGCCTCCGCTGACCCTGGCCCGTTTCCATGATGGCCTGCTCGCCGACTCCGCCGGGACCCTGGAGCGCTTCCTCGCCCTCCAGGTGCGGGGCAGCGAGGCGGCCCGGGAGACGCTACGCCGGCTGCGGCGGGAACTGGCGGAGCGACCCGCCCCGGACCTCCGTGCCCTGGCCCTGGGCCTCGACCTGTTGCGGGATACGGACCTCCGGTCCGTCTTGCCGGGGCTGGCCTGTCCCAGCCTCTGGCTCTTCGGTGAGCGCGACACCCTGGTCCCCGCCACCGTCGCTAGCGACATCGCGGGCCTCATGCCCGAGGCGCGGGTCCAGGTCATCCCCCGGGCCGCCCATGCCCCCTTCCTCTCCCACCCGGCGGAGACCACCGCCGCCCTGCTGTCTTTCCTCTGGGAAATGGAGACCTGATGGCTATGCACCTGCCCCCGGCCCCCCCCGGCCCCGTGCCCGAGTCCGTGACGCTAGAGCCATCAGCCGGCCCCGCGCCGCCGCCGAACCCTGGTGGCAATGGCAACCCAGGTTTATCCACCCAGCCGATGGTGTCGCCCGAGGAGCGGAAGCGCCGCGAACAGGCCATCGACAAGCGGGCCGCCCGCCGTGCCTTCGAGGGGGCGGCGGCCAGCTACGACGGCGTCGCCGTGCTGCAAAAGGAGATGGCCAGCCGCCTGCTGGAGCGGTTGGACTATGTGCGTCTGGCGCCCAGGACCGTCCTCGATCTGGGCGCTGGCACGGGCCTGGCCCTGGATGATCTTCAGCGCCGCTACCGTCAGGCGCGGGTCCTGGCCCTGGACTTCGCCTTCGAGATGCTGCGCCTGGCCCGCCGGCGGGGCAGCCTGCTGCGCCGCCCCACCTGTCTCTGTGCTGATGTCGAGGCCTTGCCCCTGGCGGAAGGCAGCATCGACTTCATCTTCTCCAACGCCACACTCCAGTGGTGCAACGATCTGGACCGGACCTTTACCGAGCTGCGGCGCGTCCTCGCCCCCGCCGGCCTGCTCATGTTCACTACCTTCGGCCCCGATACCCTGCGCGAGCTTCGCGCCGCCTGGGCCGAGGCCGACGGGCACGGCCACGTCAGTCCCTTCCTCGATATGCACGACGTCGGCGACGCCCTGGTGCGCGCCGGCTTCGATGGCCCAGTTCTGGACGCCGAGCGCCTGACCCTGACCTACCGCGATATCCGCGGCCTCATGGAGGACCTCAAGGGCCTGGGGGCGCGCAACGCCACCCGCGAACGCGCGCGCGGCCTCACCGGTAAGGCCAAATGGGCCGCCATGCGGGCCGCCTACGAGTCCTATCGCAGCGACGGCCTGCTCCCCGCCACCTACGAGGTGGTCTATGGCCACGCCTGGGCGCCCCTGCAACGGCTCGCCCCCGATGGCGCCGTGACCTTGCCCATGAGCGTTATCACCCGCGGGCCGAGGCCATGAAGGGCTTCTTTATCACCGGCACCGACACCGGCTGCGGCAAGACCGAGCTCAGCCTCGCCCTCATCCAGGCCCTGCGTCAGCACGGTTGGCGGGTCCAGGCCATGAAGCCCGTCGCCTCGGGTTGCGAGCCCGGTCCCCAGGGCCCAAGGAATCCCGACGCCCGCCGCCTGCTCGCCCATTCCAGCGTTGTCGTCCCCTACGAGTGGGTCAACCCCTACGCCTTCATTCCCCCCATTGCCCCCCATATCGCCGCCCGCGAGGCCGGGGTTCAGATCGAACTGGCCCTGATCCAAGAGCATGCCACCGCCCTGGCGGCGCGGGCGGATCTGTTGATCGTAGAGGGTGTCGGTGGCTGGCGTGTCCCCCTCGGTCCCGGTCTGGCCGCCAGTGACCTGCCCAGCGCCTTGGGCCTGCCCGTGATCCTGGTCGTCGGGTTGCGTCTCGGTTGCCTCTTCCATGACCCGCTGACCGCCGAGAGCATCCTTGCCAGTGGCGTCGCCCTGGCCGGTTGGGTCGCCAACCAGGCCGATCCGCGCATGGAGCGGCTTGAGGAAAACATCGCCACCCTCGGGTCCCTCCTCCCGGCCCCCTGCCTCGGCCGGGTCCCCTGGCTGGCGGACCCGGCGCCGGAGGCGGTGGCCTCTCATCTCGCCATCGAAGTCCTGCTGGCCTGATCGAACCCGTCCGGGAAGCCATGACGGGTGGGGGCCATCTCAGGCCCCCCGATCGTTCACATGGGCGGCGGGGATGCGGGCCTTCAGGGCCTTGGCCAGGGCTTCCATGTCACCATAGCCTTCCAGCCGGATGCCGCGATTGTCCTTGCGCTTGATCTGGATTAGGCGCGGCGTGCCCTTGCGGCGATGGATGTTCAGGGCGGCCACGTCGTTGAGTTCCAGTTCACTGGTGTTGCCGGTGGCCTGGAAGCGGATGCGATCGGGCAGGATCTCGATCCAGTGGTCCCGCGCCAGGCGCAGGTAGCGGCGGTGACGGACATAGTTGATGAGGTTGGAGAAGACGACGAAGAGGATGACGGAGATGAGCAGGATCATGTTGAAGCTCTGGGGAAATTGGACATGGCCCCAGTAAATCAGCAACGTCAGGCCCAGGCTGAAGGCCAAGCCGTAGGCGATATTGTGGCTGCGCTCCCGCAGGCTTGCGGGGCTGATGGTGAAACGGGGATTTTCGGCGTTCATGGGTGGGGCTCCTCGCGTCCGGACATCGGGTCGGGTCAGGTCGGGGAGCGTACCCAGCTTGCATCCTCGGGGCAAGCATTCCACGGCGCCCGTCACCGCCCAATGCGCCCCATGCCACTGTAGTACCACTCAATCCTTGCGGCGTGCCCGTGGGTGGGCCTGGTCATAGACCTGGGCCAGGTGCTGGAAGTCCAGGTGGGTGTAGATCTGAGTGGTGGCGATGTTGGCGTGGCCCAGGAGTTCCTGCACCGCGCGCAAGTCACCGGAGGACTCCAGCAGGTGGCTGGCAAAGGAGTGGCGCAGCAGATGGGGGTACAGGTGACGGCCGGTGCCCTGTTCCTCCGCCCAGCGCTGGAGCCGCTGTTCGACGGTGCGGGGGTGAATGCGGCGACCCCGCTGGCTGACGAAGAGGGCGGGCTCCTCCGGGCCAGCGAAATTGCCGCGTACCTGTCGCCAGCGGCGCACGGCCTCGATGGCCTGGACGCCGACGGGGACAATGCGGCGTTTGGCGCCCTTGCCGAGGACCTCCAGGCTGGCATCCTCCAGGTCGATGTCGTCCAGGTTTACCGAGATCAACTCCGCCAGGCGCAGGCCGCTGGAGTAGAAGAGTTCGATCATGGCCTTGTCGCGCAGGGCCAGGGCGTCTTCCTCCGGGGCCTGGTCCAACAGGGCGCAAAGGTGGTCGGCCTCGAAGGTCGCCGGCAGCTTGCGTTCGGTCTTGGGGGCGCGGATACCTTGGGCGGGGTTGAAGCCCAGGCGGCCCTCCCGCAGCAGGTAGCGAAAGAGGCTGCGCAGGGACGAGAGTTCCCGCTGCAAGGTCTTGCCGCCGGCGCCACCGCGATGCCGCCAGGCGACGTAGCGGCGCACCTCTTCCGGGGCCATGGCCGCCCAGTCCGCCGCCAGCCCGGCGCCTTCCCGCCAGGCAGCGATCCGCTCCAGGTCGCGGCGGTAGCTGGTCAGGGTATGGGGCGAGAGCCGGCGTTCGTGGGCGAGGTGGGCCAGGAAGGCCGAGATTCCATCGTGGGCGCTGGTTTCAGACATGGCCATGCCGGTCGAGGGCTGCGAGACAGGCGCTGACCAGTTCGCCGAGGCGGTTCAGGTGGTCCGTGCCCATGTCCGGGCCGAAGCGAGCCGGGTCGGCGCTACCGATGGCGAGCAGGCCGGTGTGGGTAGGGGCGCGGATGGGGATGAGGGCGGCGGACTGGATGCCGTCACCCGCGGCCGCGAACAGCCACGCGGCGCGGTCGGCGTCCAGAGGGCCGCAGCGAGCCCCCGCGGGGGTCCCCGCAGAGGTCCCCGCATGGGCCTCGGCATCGCTCTC
>Ga0105098_10000163_pt1 | contig 20817 bp, 21 predicted proteins | sample PPLLak21cMay2015_FD_79137 | JGI IMG/M metagenome (GOLD analysis project Ga0105098, IMG submission 79137) | Freshwater sediment microbial communities from Prairie Pothole Lake near Jamestown, North Dakota, USA - PPLs Lake P7 Core (1) Depth... | ecosystem: Environmental > Aquatic > Freshwater >... | reverse complement strand
TCCCTGCAGGCTGTTTGAATAAATAAGTACTCCTCCGGCAACTGCGAGGATAATGATCGCGATCACTGCAATGGTGCTAAAATTCGGTTTACCCGCTTGAGCGCCGGCTGGATGGAAACGGGATGACAACGTAGTTTTTGAGGGTTCTTCTCCAGATTCCGGAACGGGTCCGCCGGGTGACGGTTCTTCCGGAATGGTATCGCCCGATGGTGCCTCACCAGGTCTGGTATTTTCTGCCGGGGGAACTACAACGGGCTCCTGCATCTCAGGATTCACTGGTGGTAGTACATTCCCCGGAACATTTTCGGCCGGGGTGGCAATGGTGTCATCAAAGATGATATCTGTATCCTCGGCAACGGGAGGATTTGCAGCTAGAGAGATCTCTTGTCGGATCGACAGGACCTGTTCCTTGAGTTGTCTGACCCAGTCACTGCATTCCTGCTTCCGCTCGCCGCTGGTCTGCTGGGAAAAAACGAGTTCCTTTGTCTGCGTTGCACCCCCGGGAGTTGTCGCCGCCAGGGCAAGGGTGATAATCGGGTTACCATAGGCGTCCTCGCCGGGAATTACCGTCTCGATGGTTGTAAGGGGAATGGTCTGTGGCTTGAACTGGGCAAAACCTGCATCGATGAGGATAAGGCGCTGGTTGGTGAGCATGACATCTGAAAGGGCAGCGTCGAATTTTATCTTGTGCGCTGTCAGAATAATAGATTCGTCGCGGTTAAAGTACGGGGTGCCCATGATACCACAGTCTCTGCATTATTTGTCATTCTCTTATGCAATATTCTTTCGTTGTACTCCATTGTCTTTTGATGGTGGCAGTGCAACCCGGAATTTCCTCTGGAACCGGTACCTGGGAAAAGTCACGGTGATCCGTCAGAAAGAACTGAAGACAATCCGGCAGGTATCACCATTTCTCCGAAGTGAACACCATTTCCTCTCCGGAAATGTGTCTCACCCTACCCCTGACACTTGTAACACTAGTGACTGAATCCCCTTGCCGGATAAAGGACGTTTGCCAACGAAAAGGAGAGGATGCCAATAGTATAAAGGAAGTCTCAGCGATTGGATATGGTATTTTAAAAAGAGTATAATGATACACAAGATAACCGGATTCAGAAATACAATGTCTGCCCCCCGGATACCGTCTGGTTACCCGCATCGGAGACTGACTGATTGATTACCTGACGTGTCCCTGTGCCCAGGACAGGGACTGTCAGGTTACCTGCAGCACTTGTCTGGTTACTTCCTGGAGGGGCTGTCTGAGTAATCCCCGGAGTAATGATACCGGGAGGATTTCCCGTCTCTGCATCTATCAGAAATTCAATCACGCCCATCGGGCTTGTGGTAGAACGACGGTGAATAATCTCGCTGTTCCTGTACATTTCAACCGTCAGCATATTTCCTGTATTATCTGTTTTATAAATCTGAACCTGGACCAGGCGATTCTTTTCATCCACCTGGTAGAACCGGTCACCGGAACCTGTAACCTCCCGCAATGATCCCGGATTACCCAGTCGTCCACGATAATTCTGGGAATAATTTACCCGTACCCAGACACCCGTCTGGGGGATTACAATCTGGGTTGGTGCAGGTGTAAGCTGGGATGAGGGAGCAGGTACTGTAGTCTCCGGGATTGCCGGGTTCTGGACAGGAAAAATTCCCTTTTCAGGCGATGTAAGATAGTCCGGATATAAAACCATGGCCCCTGTAATTCCGAGGATCAGGATGACTATCGCTATGATAATGGCTTTGTGAAGGTTTCGGAAAACCACAGGTGAGGGAGGTGATCCGGGAGTATCAGGAGGAATATCTGCGGGCGGTTGTGTGCCCGGTTCCCCAGGTTCACTCCGCTCACCAGGAATCGTTTCTGATGCTTCGGCTTCTTCACTTTCAGTGGTTAGCTCAACAATAGCCTGTTCTTGTGGATCTGAGGGGTATGTGGATGATGTTTTTTTCGGCTCATCCTCAGTGGGTGTCACTTCAGGATGTGTGGCCTGGAGGATTCTGATGAGTTCAGCAGGTTCTTCCGGAGAAGTGGGGGACTCGCTGCTTTCCGATAAAACGGAAGATAACGTATCTGGAATTGTTGTATCCTGCTCTTCCTCAGGTAGTATGACATCAGGAGGTGTGACACCTTCGTCACCGAGCGGTTCAACCGGTTCTTCCAGAGATGCTTGGGAATCACTGTATTCATGGAGAGTCTGAGGTTCAGAGTCAATGATTATGTCCTGCTCTTCCTCAGGTAGTATGCCATCAGGAGGCGTGACATCTTCGCTCCCGATCGGTTCAACGGGTTCTTCCAGAGAGGCTGTGGACTCACTGGTTTTTGGGAGAGAATGAGGTTCAGTGTCCGTGACTATATCCTGCTCTTCCTCAAGTGGCATGGCATCAGGAAACGTGACATCTTCGTCACAGATCGGTTCAACCGGTTCTTCCAGAGAGGCTGTGGACTCACTGGTTTTTGGGAGAGTTAGAGGTTCGGAGTCAGTGACTATATCCTGCTCTTCCTCAGGTGGCATGGCATCAGGAGGCGTGACATCTTCGTCACCGATCGGTTCAACGGGTTCTTCCAGAGAGGCTGTGGACTCACTGGTTTTTGGGAGAGTTAGAGGTTCAGTGTCCTTGATTAAATCCTGTTCTTCCTCAGGTCGCATGACATCAGGAGGTGTGACATCTTCGTCACCGATCGGTTCAATAGGTTCTTCCGGAGAAGTGGGGGACTCACTGGTATCCGGAAGAGTCTGAGGTTCGGAGTCCGTGATATTTTTATCCGCATTTTCCTCAATCGGATTCCCTTCTGGATGTATGGCATCCGTGACGCTGACTACTTCAACAGGTTCTTCAGGAGCCGGAGATACGGGTTCATCATGGATTATGCTCAATTCGACAGGTTCAGGGTGGTTATCAATAACGGTTGTGTGGGGAGGTTGTATCTCGGGGGCGATTGTGTGTCGCGTTACAGGCCGTATTCCGACGCCCTGTTCAGGTGTGATCGTCTTCGAACCGATCGCGTCCTGGCGAACCGCCACGATACATTCCATAAGATTTTTCAGCCATTCATCGCGTTCCCGGTCTCTTTGCTCACCAGGATATTGGGAAAAGATAAGATTCATCTGCCCTGATCCTGTCAGGCTGGTATCGGAAAAGTAGAGGGTAATGACCAGGTCACCAGTCGAAGTCTTTCCGCCCTTCACCGAAAGTATCGCAAGAAGCGGGATCTTCTGCGGCTGGAACCGGGCATACCTGACGTCAACGAGGATGAGGTATCGTGTGGTGAGCAGTACATCATACTGTGCAGAGTTGATACTGACTCTGTCTGTTGTCAGGATAATGGATTCACCGCGCTCAAAGTAAGGACTGTCCATCGAACTACATTCCTGGATATAGTGTGATATTTGTAGCAATATGCTTTAAGGCTGGATATAACTGTAATCTCCAGTGCATCCAATTTTTTCTCCCTATACATGGTCAATAGCTGGACAGATCACATGTGTACTGATGCATAGGCAACGGAAAAAAACGTATATCCCCGCGATCAGAGGACGAAACAGGGCCATTATCAGGAAAGGAATGACTAAAATCCGAATTTTTTTTCCGTTTCCTGCATTTTACAACCCGGTTGATATCCCGCAGGCACAAATAAAGTGCGAGCTTTCTGTCCAGTCTGTCATTTCGAAACCCCTTCATTTCCATTGGAATGAGACGGAAAATACTGCTTATTTCTACCAAAACAGACAGAAATAACGATTTTATAGTGCTCGCTCCGACTCTGTCCCAGCATATTAAAATGTGGATCCGTGGTGTTAACGTTGTTAACATTCAGCAATGTTACTTCGGATTCAATGAACATCATGCCCTTGGTGTTCCCTTGGGCCGAATCTACCAGCTCGATAATATCCTGAGTTGAAAAAAAGGTTTTGCAGAAATCCAAAAAAATTTTTCTTAACGCTTTTGGGGGCTACGGCAGTATTGTCTCCGCCCCCGCCGCTATGGCACCCCATGGAGCGGTAAACCCAGAGAAGATAATACGAAACAATCGCAAAGCGCAGGAGCGGTTCGGGAGGACAGGCACTGTCACCTCCGTAAACTGGTGTTAACAATTTGTTGAAAACTCAGGGTTTCTACAAAGCCGAAAAAAAAGTTTTTTAAAGAGTTCAGCTTCTGTTTTCCTTTGTTTGGTACAAATCCAATCCGGACAGAATAGACCGGTAGCAACGATTATTCCCCATTGAATGCACACTGTTGACGCAGCGTAAGGTGACAGCATGCTCACGAGCCATGAACTTCTCATAAAATTCTGGCACGACCCGCGGTATGTTTTTTCTGAAGTTCAGGTTGAGTATGTTGACCGTGGTGCACACGGTGATCGCTCGACCGTCAGCGGCAGGGATATCCGAATCCTTGATGCCTACTACTTTGAAATCGCAACGGATCAGCGGGTAAAATATATTCCTTACCATCGCATTCGAAAACTCACGTATGAAGGCACTACCTTGTGGGAGAGATAACTAACGCGAAGAGTACATAATGATCTGCACTTTTTTGGATTTATCATGATTAATTATTTATAATCCGGATTCCATCTATCATGTAATGTATCTGTCCTTCTTCAGCAAGACAATCCAGCCCGGGAAGGTACATGCCGCTCATGGTAAGCGGCAGCTGTTTTTGTAGAGTAACTGCATGAAGTTCTGTCGGCATTCCGGCGGAAACGTATAGATTTCTGACAATTGGTTTGTGGTGAAACATGGGTATGATCGCAGAAAGATCGGTTGATGAGTGGTACAGTTCTCTCCCGAAAACAAGCGGGATCTACCGCCTTATCAATGGAACTATGGATGACAGGGACAAAAAAGAAAGAATCCGGGCAGTGATCGCCTTAGGGGAAAGTGATGATCCCCGGGCTGTCCGACCGCTCATGGATTGTTGCACTGATAAAGACCCGTTGATCAGGTTGCATGCAACCGAAGCACTGTTTAAGCTGAGAAGCGGGAGGGCAGTTGCCGTGCTCGTTGAGAGGCTCAGAGACAGGAATGAACAGCTGGCAACACGGGAGCGGGCTGCGGCGGCACTGGCGGCGGTCCGGAGCTTTACCGCGATCGAGGGACTCCGGGATCTCTACTCTGACACTGATGAGGATCCTGCTCTCCGGTCCTTCGTGGCTGAAGAGCTGCACCGGATTCGTATCCGGTAAACCCGCCAAACCCCCGAAAGCGATAATCGTTCCTTGCATTGGAAACGGGGCAACCATGCAAGGAAAAACACCCCTGTAAAAAATGGGCATCCGCAAGATTATTTTTTCCGGACGCCACTTCGGGATCACACGGAATGCCTCACGTCTGATGCTATCTGGTTATTCACCGGATGAGTCTGATCTCATGAAGATTTCTCAGACATCCTTCCCATGAAGGGTTGTTTTACCGGCAATAAATCAGATTAAACGGTCGTCATGTAATTGACCCGATGTTGTATTCCGGCCCGATATTTACGGTAACGAAACTTTAACAATCTTTCCTGTCGTAGCTAATGGCACTATGTGGAAGGCAGTCGGGATCGATGCATGGCTCGCTGGCCGGAAGTCAAGCCTTGAAGATGCGCGGGTCACTGTTACCGAAATCATCGAGCGGGTAAGAAAGAACGGCGATACCGCATTACGGGAACTCTCGCGCCACTACGAGCTGAAGGAAATTGCCGTATCGGATGAGGAGCGTGAATCGGCTTATGATGATGTCGACACGCAGATTGTCGAGAGCCTCATTGAAGCCCACGCACGCATTGAACGCTTCCATGAACTCCAGAAGCCAAGGGATCTCTGGCTCCAGGAAATGGAGCCCGGGATCGTTCTTGGGGTTAAGACGACCGCGCTGGACCGTGTTGGTATCTATGTGCCTGGCGGGCGTGCGCCTTACCCCTCATCTGCACTCATGTGTTCCGTGCCAGCAAGGGTGGCAGGTGTCCGTCAGATCTGTGCCTGTTCCCCGCCGCCCATTCACCCTATGACCCTTGTCGCACTGGATATCGCCGGAGTTACTGAAATCTACCGTTCCGGTGGTGCCCAGGCGATCGCTGCCATGGCGCTCGGTACCGAAACGGTTAAACCGGTACAGAAAATTGTCGGGCCCGGAAATGTGTACGTGACTCTTGCAAAGATGATGCTTCGCGAACATGTTGAAATCGATTTCCCGGCCGGTCCCAGTGAAATAGGAATTATCGCAGACCACACGGCGGATCCCCGGATTGTCGCCTCCGATGTGCTCGCACAGGCAGAACATGACCCGAATGCGGCCTGTATCCTGATTACCACGGACAAAAACCTTCCGATAAAAGTCGGACACGAGATAACCCGTCTCCTCGCCAGCGCACCCAGAAAGGAGATCATAGAAAAAGCCCTCAATAATTCGGGGTATACGATTGTCGCAGATATGGATGAAGCGATAGCGGCATCGGATATGGTTGCCCCCGAGCATCTCTCAATCCAGGTGGAAGATCCATTATCCGTGGTTACACGAGTGAAAAACGCCGGTGCAATCTTTGTCGGTAAGTATTCCGCTGTTGCCTGCGGGGATTATGCCGTGGGGACGAACCATGTGCTGCCGACTGCGGGGTACTCAAAAATGTACTCGGGACTCGATGTTGCTCACTTCTGCAAGACCGCATCGGTTGAGATACTTGATAAAAATGGTCTTGAGTCGATTGGAGATATTGTCGAGACCCTTGCAGAGGCAGAAGGTCTGCATGCTCACGCCCAGTCTGTTAAACTACGGCGGCTGTGCTAAAGACAGGAATCTCTCTGATCTTTTTTAATTATTGATCTTTTTTTGAATGTGAGAAAACTCATTTATGGGGAGAAGCATCACCTGCCGGAGTGGCATCCGCAAAGATGCATTTCACTAAACTTGAATATTTTATGATGGTCACCCGCCTCAGGGCCTCTCCGAGGCACGGCGGGTCAGGATGGTTTTGATAGCCAGCAGTCATTGATCCGCCCCGGGGGCGTCCCTTCGGGGGCGGCGGCAGTTATCACTTTTTGAGAAAAGAGGTAAAACCTATCCAACCAATCTAAAAATAATATTTCACGTATCGGTCCAAACTCGGGTTTTTACCTGTTTCCCAGAAGAGGATCAAAACAGGGCGTTTTTATTCCCTTTATGTCTCTTTTTTGGTTCTGTATCGCCAGAGCCCAAGGGTCGTCACTAATCCCATCGCAATGAGCGGGAGTGCAGGTTCAAGCGATGTCCGGGTTGATGGCTTGTCAGACGGCAGGAACTCGACATCCACCGTTGAATAATCACTGCTCGTATATCTCAAACGATCGAGGGGGGAACTTTCGACATATATAGTGTATTTTCCGGGTTCCAGGGTTCCAAGAATTACCGAGGTATCCCACGTGTATGTCCAGCTGCCATCACTCAGATTTACCGGTGCGGTGGTGAACAATCCTCGCCCGGCGGGTATATTCAGGTTGTCAAGAGTTACACCTCTGACGTCAAGTTCCGGTCCTGTCACAAACAGATAGACAGCGATCGTGGTAATTCCCGAAACTGTACCGTTGAGAATGACAACGTCACCGATGTGCGCCTGCTGCGGGGACGCAGAGATGGAAAGGACTGTTGAAGCCGCAACAGGAGTGCCCATCACTCCAAGCAATGCAGCGGTAAAAAAAAGAAAGCACACCCATCGCATACCGGTACGTGTACATTTACTATGTAAAATAGTTTCATGCTTAAGTGATATCAGAATTTAACCACCATGACTGCCTCTTCCTCTTTTTTCAGTTCAATTTCAAGGTGTTCGGAATCGAAATCATATCCCTCTGCGGGATTGTAATCCTCATAGAGTTCACACTTGTCGAGCACATCGATGAACTCTTTTAAGAATATCCGTGGTATTACGTCCACCCTTCCACCGAACCGGGTCGTGATCTTCTTGATCATCGCACGGATAAACCGGTGCGAAACCCGCTCCCGGTCGGGTTCCGCATATGCCTGGGCATAGACATCCAGCACCTTGAGAGCGACCAGTTCAAGTTTTGCCGTGTCAAACTTTGAGAGAATAATCTGGGGCTGCCGGGGATTGCGGTAGCTGTCTGTCTGTACCACGCTGATCCGATCGTAGAGCGGGGGGACGGACCGGATACCCCGTGAGCCGTCATACATGGCAGGAGTTCCGGTAAAGAGGAAGTAACAACGGGGCATATCGCCCCGGTCGAGTGCATCGATAATCTGTACAAGTGTCTGGTATCCCTTCTCGCGCTGGTTGCGCTGGAGTCCCTGGGTTGTTTCCATCTCGTCAACCGCAATCGCGATCCCGCGATACCCGGCCCCATGGATGACAGCTACCAGTCCCCGGAGGAAAATAAAGGCGATCGTGTCATCAATATCGCCACGGATCCCGGCCCTCTGCTTGAAGTCTCTCCCGATATTGGGTTCTGCGGATATCCACCCCAGTGCAGACTGGCCTATCTGGAACTCCCCTGCATTGTTCGCCTTATAATACGTGCGTAAAGCGGCGGCAAGCGCAGTGTTGACTTCGCTGATGCCTGAAAGGGCGGCCTCTATCTCACGCTCGGTCGCGGCTTCGAGAGCAGCTTCCTCAACCAGCCCCCCGCTCACCGAGATCAGCCGCTCTTCGATGGAGTAGAGCCAGGTATCGACGATTGTTTTGATTGCATGTTCTTCTTCGCTCGTCCTGAGGTTCGCGCAGATCTGCTGGTATATCCCCTTGAGTTTATAGAGTGGTGTTGAGGAGGATATGACTACATGCGAGGTAACAAAACCCTTGTTGCGTGCGATCTCGAGAGCCCTTGCAACGAGAAAGGTTTTGCCGCTCCCGTATTCGCCCCGGATAAATTTGGTGTCCCCACCCCCCTGGGCCACATAATCCAGCTGTTTCCCGATCGCATTCTCTTCGACATCCAGCCCGACAGCGATCCGCTCAAGTCCGCTTGCGGGTACTGTCCCCCGTCGTAAAGCATTGATGATATTGATGCTTTCGAGCCTGCGGCGGTCCATCTGTTCAGGTTCCGGTATATTCATAGACCTCTCCATCCTCTCCTACCCCTTTCTTGCTGATAAGATTCATCTCTCGTGACGATGCCTTCTGGATCAACTGGTTCACAACTCCGACCACCCTGCGTGTTCCCAGTATCCTTCGCAGGTCCATTTCGCTTGCCGTCCGGTGCGAGCGGAGGAATTCAACGATCTTCATCTCCTGCTCAGACAGCCCGAGCTGTTCGGTAATTATCTGTGCCGGAGCAACAGCTGCTGCACGTTTTTTCGTCTGCGGCACATTCATGATCGGTCGATCGGCGATGGACCGTTCCTTGCATGCCTGTATCAGGCTGAGATAATTCTCAAGCCGGACGGTCCGGGTGTACGGGGGCATGACGTCCATACCGCAGAGGCAGTAATACTTACAGGCGGCATAATCCCGTTCTTCCTGTGCTTCGTTTGCTGCAATAAAAAAAGCGATGGAAAGCAGCTCCAGCCCGTCAGAGTTCAGCGTCATTTTACGTTCCTGGAGTTTTTTTATCAACTGCTCCATAAGGCGTTTTAAGCAAAACATCTTCCCCCGATCATCGAGGATAACTGCAGCCACACGCCCAATGTCAGCGCTTTTTTTGACATTGGACAGGATGTAGAGCATCACCTTTTCACATTCCCGCCTTTCCCCGTGTGCCAATAAAAATTTTGCATAATCGAGGCCGCCGGCCAAAAAGTCAGCCCGGTACGCCCGGTAATACCATGATCGTGCCTCAACGGCATTACCCAGGTCTTCGTAAAGACGTGCGGTCTCAAGGAGACTTACGACATTCACATCCCGTGAAACAACATCAAGGAACCGGCGGACGGCGTCATCCGGCACAACATGTGCCCTGAGATACGTGCGGTACCTGCTGATGATAAGAGTGAGGGTGTCCAGGTCGTTTTTTGATGCAAGCTCCTCCCGGATCAGGTTTTCATACGCGGCACATGCCTGGTGCCCGAGTTCCATCGCTGCGAGGATATCGCATTCGACGAGCCGGTAGAGCGGGAGGTGGGCATATTCAAGGAGCTTCTTTACAACAATGCGTGCTTCAGCATAATTCCCGATGGATTTCAGAAGCATACAATAGTCATACAGGATTTCTGCATCAGGATTTTCCTGAATATGGGAAGCATACACATCAAGCGATGTCCCGACGTCATAACGGGAAAGGGTAGCGAGATACGTGCGGAGTACGGTCCGATCTTTTGTATCACGGTACAATCCTTGTGCAGTTTCAGCGGCAGCCCGGTAATTACGGGTCCTGATGAGTGCGTCAACGTATTCCGGGGTCCTCTCCAGGTCTCCGCCAAGCACGGTATGGGTGGCAAGTGCTTCTTCCGGCTCTCCGATCTCAATAAGAGCCCGCATCAGGTTCCGGACATCACCGGGTTTTTTCCCGAGCTGCACAAGGGACCTGAGCACCGGGAGTGCACCCCGGTAGTCCTTCAGGGAGATAAGGTAGCCTGCATAACTCCTGAGGGCATCCTGATTGGTGGGGTCGAGATGAACGGCAGTTGCAAATTCTGTGATTGCTCCTTCATCTTTCCGGGCCTCGAGTGCTTTTGCCAGGTAACTGTGAACATACGACGAATCTGGCATTTTCCGGGCAAGGTCCCGAAAAAAAACCTCGGCATCTTCAAATTTACCCGTATAATACAGGTTTGTGGCGGCGAGCACTTCAATAGCTGAATCCTTGCCGCTTTCAAGGAGAATGGTGCAGGTCTCCAGAGATTCCTGGTACCGCCCGTCTTCGAAAAGCCTGAATGCTTCTTTCTTCTGTTCTTCACGCGGTGCCGGGATCATGGTCGCCTGGAACCAAACCTGACTGCAAAAAGTCCTGCAAGCATCCCCAGCATATCCCTTTTCCGGACATGGGAATCCCCTTTGTTCTGCCATTCTATGGGGACTTCATTCACGGTAAATCCTGCTTTTCGGAGTCTCCAGAGCAGTTCGACATCGAATTCAAATCCCCGTGAGATCATCATGGGCATTATTGCATCAATAGCTGATTTTTTAAATACCTTTGCTCCGCACTGGGTATCGTAATAGTTCAGTCCGAACAGGATCCGGATGAGCAGGTTAAATGCGCGGCTTTCCAGCTGGCGAAGGGCACTCTGGCGTACCCGGAGGTTTGCGCCGGGTATCCAGCGTGAACCAATAGCCCCGTCGGCGCCGGGAAGCGATAAGAATAAGCGTTTCATCTCATCGATGCTTGTAGAACCGTCAGCGTCGAAGTATCCGACAGAGGGTGACACGGCTGCCTGGAGACCGGCCATCACCCCACCGCCTTTTCCCAGCCGGTGGTCGAAGCGGAGACAGCGGATGGTCAGGTCATGCCTGCGGGCTGCAATCCTGTCAACGATGTCGGCAGTGTCATCTGTCCCGTCACAGACAACAATGAGCTCGCCGTCAAACTGATCGATGGCATCGAAGAACGGCGAAATACGGTGTTCCTCGTTGTATGCGGGGATAACAATGCTGTAGTGAGTATCGGGCGGGGTGTTCATGATGTATATGTGTCCGGTATTTGATTCGCTGACGGTGTCCAAGGCTGTATACGGGAGATGGCGGACGGCTTGTTGCAGTCAAAATCCGGCAACAATCCGGCAGGTACTCTGCAGTACTTTTCGTGGAGTCTCCCAATAACATTACTGGTGTTTGTTCAGGTGCTCTGCAAGCACGGTGCCCTGACGGTATTTCTCTGCTATTGACAATGCTGTTTTACGGAGTGCGGCATGCTCCAGCAGGCAGCTCTCCGGTGGAGGGGATTTTCTGAGAATTGCAGAGGTATTTTCCGTAACCTGTATAAGTTCAGTAGCAATGAGCGCATTCAGCCAGATAAGATCGGCAAGCATCTCTTTCATTTCCAAATCCTGCATGAGAATACGTCGTTGTGCAGGTAATATAAACCGGTAGCATATTCAGGAAAAAGACAATCTTAATCTCATGGTATTCCAAAATCCGGTAGAGCACAATGTCATATCTGGAAAAGATTACACAAGACGGAAGGTCTGCCAACCCTTTTTTCTGCCTGATGGGAATAGACGTAGTCGGTGTCGAGCCGGGAAAAGCGGTGCTGAAAATGCAGGTCCGCCCTGATATGCATAATGGTGTCGGCTGGTTGCAGGGGGGGATGCTTGCAGCCCTGGCTGATGAAGCGATGGCGCTTGCACTCTACCCGCTGCTTTCAAAGAATGAAGGAATTGCAACCATATCCGAATCCACAAGCTTCATCAAAGGAGTACAGAATGGTTTCATAACTGCAGAAGGCCGCATAATCCGCAAGGGGCGCAGGGTGGCATTTGCAGAAGGGGAAGTGTTTGCCGAAGGTGACGAGAGGGTCATGCTTTCACGGACTTCTGCAGCTTTTGCCGTGACGACCAATAAAAATTAAGGGATATCTTTCCGGTTTTTAGAGACTAGTGCTATGAAGAATTTTGGAATGAACCTTTTTTGGAATATATTTTCCCGCAATAAAAAATGGGCTCCGGAGAAATCATTATTTATAACGTTCTCGGGGGCTTAGCCCCGCCACTGTGGCATCCCCCGATTTGATATCCATGGAAATCCGTTGGCACTCTGAATATCCGTTACTCATGCAGGGTGAATGATTCTATGCCTGAAATCAGAGTTTAATGATGGTTACCCGCATCAGGGCCTCTCCGAAGCACAGCGGGGCAGAGAGTTTTCAGTCATTGATCCGCCGCGGGGGCGCCCCGTCGGGGGCGGCGGGGCCCATCACAAATAAAGAAACAATTCCTTCAAAAATAGCCAAATAATACGATCTTCAAGGTTCTGTTGATCGCGATGAGTTTACCAGGGAATTTGAATCCCTAAAAAGAGTCGGAAAATCAGGGGAATAAATACAAAAAAATTATTTTTTCTTCCCTTTGGTCTTCTTTTCCGGTTTTTTCTCCTCCGCCTGCCGGTAGTATTTCATGTACCAGACTATCCCAACTGCAACGACAATCAGGATACCTCCAAGGATAATAAGCATGGTCTGTGTTGCTGCTCCTGCAGCGGTCTTTGCCTGTGCAAGTCCTGCAGTAGCCTCACTGTTCCCCGGATCTGTTGCCTCGGCTCTGGCGTAGGCATCTGCGGCATCCTGGTATCTTCCCATCTGGAAGAGCGCCTGACCTTTGTTAATCAGGGCATTTGTGTAGTTCTGATCAAAGCTGATTGCAGTATCATATGCATTGACTGCATCCTGGTTTTTCCCAAGTTTATAGAGAGCATAGCCTTTATCATTCCATAACCACGGGTCTTCCGGATATATTTTGAGCCCTTCATCGACAGTCCCTATTGCGTCATCGTACCGGGTTAACTGGATTAATGCGTATGCTTTATTCTGATAGGTATAAAGGAGGGCATCCGTCTGCCGGATTATTGTTGTGTTGGATGCAAGGGCCTGATCGAATGCAGCAACTGCTCTCTCATATTCATTCATCTGAAGCAGATTTTTTCCGATCGTATAGTAATTGGTCGCGGCATCTGTCGTCTCATTCGCACCCATCACAGGCGGGATGAAACCGACAATTAATACGGCAATTGCCAGAATACACATAAAATGCCCGATTTTCATGCTCACTAAGTTTTGTTTCAGCGCAGATTAATGTTACTTTGCAACCAGGGATTTCCTTTCCCGTGAACCTCCCCGTGTGTGCGAGAGCAGGATCTTACCTGAAGCACCTGGAATTACCCTCTCACCACGATTAAGATAACACTAATAGGTACTATGAGCAAAATGTAATGCAGTCGGGGAGATCACGTGAAGTACATCATAATCACCGGGGGGGTGATGAGCGGTTTGGGGAAAGGAATCACCGCGGCCTCAGTCGGGCGCATCCTGAAAAACCGGGGCTACCGGGTGACGGCAGTGAAGATCGATCCTTACCTGAATATCGATGCGGGGACGATGAACCCGGCACAGCACGGTGAAGTGTTTGTGCTCAAGGACGGCAGCGAGGTTGACCTTGACCTTGGTAACTATGAACGGTTCCTTGATATTGAACTCACTGCAGCCCATAATATCACGACCGGCAAGGTGTATCGCACCGTCATCGAAAAGGAGCGCCGGGGGGATTTCCTTGGCGAGACGGTCCAGATTATTCCCCATATTACGGACCAGATCAAGACCTGCATACGCCAGGCGGCAGAAGAGGAATTCCCGGACGGGACAAAGGCCGATATCTGTCTTGTCGAGGTTGGCGGGACGGTTGGTGACATAGAGAGCATGCCGTTCCTGGAAGCTATCCGCCAGATGAGAGGGGACCTGCCGGAACACGATTACATCCTCCTGCACGTAACACTCATCCCTGAGGATACGATGGGCGATCTCAAGACAAAACCAACGCAGCATTCTGTCAAAGCTCTGCGTGAGCTCGGGCTCCATGCGGAGATCATTGTCGGCAGGAGCGAACGGCCCATCGGTGCGCATACGAAACGTAAGATCTCCGCATTCTGTGATCTCCCCCAGAACGCAGTCATATCTGCTGCGACCGTCCCTGATACCTACGAGGTCCCCATGGAAATGGAAAAAGAAGGGATCGCGGATGTCTTATCAGGTCACCTGGGACTTGAAAAACGGGATGTCGATACCAGCTGGTACCGGCTGGTGACCCGGGAATATACCAGCCGGATCTCCGTGGCGATCGTCAGCAAGTACGGCATCGAAGATGTATATATCAGTATCAAGGAGGCACTCAAGCATGCGGGGAGAGCGCTTTCCACTGAAGTGAAGATTGGCTGGCTGGACGCAGAACGCTATGAACGCTGCCAGCTCAAGGACTACGACGGGATACTGATTCCCGGGGGTTTTGGGAAGCGGGGCATCGAGGGAAAGATAGAGGCGATTAAATTTGCCCGTGAAAATAACATCCCGTTCCTCGGCCTTTGCCTGGGATTCCAGCTGGGAGTCGTCGAGTATGCACGACATAAGGTCGGTATTACCGATGCCACGAGTGAGGAATTCGGCGAGGGATCCCATGTCATTGCCCTTCTTCCCGAGCAGGAGGGACTCCATGAACTTGGCGGCACGATGCGGCTCGGAAATTACACAGCAGATATCCGGGAAGATACCCTTGCAATGCGCCTGTACAAGGAGAAGCAGATAGTTGAGCGGCACCGGCACCGGTACGAGGTGAATCCGCGGTATATAAAGGACCTGGAAAAAGCCGGCCTGGTCTTTTCGGCAACAAATAAAAACCGGATGGAATGCCTGGAGCTGAAAGATCATCCTTTCTACTTTGCCACACAGTTCCACCCGGAGTTCAAATCCCGCCCGACACACCCGTCTCCGCCGTATCTTGGCTTTGTTGAGGCGTGCAGGGCAACCCGGCGGACAACATAGAGGAATATTCCATGGTCAATACAGAGAAGTTTATCAACAAGTCTGTTGCGGAGATTAAAGCTGCCGCCGGCAATGAAAAAGTGGTTATGGCACTGTCCGGGGGCGTTGACAGCTCGGTATGCGCTGCCATAGCCGCGAGGGCGATTGGCGACAACCTCATCCCCATTTATATCGATACCGGCCTGATGCGGAAAGGCGAGACCGACCGGATCAGGATGCTATTTGGCAACATTCACCTGCAGATAGTTGATGCGGGCGACGAATTCCTCGGGGTGCTTAAGGGCCTCACGGATCCTGAAGCCAAACGCAAGGCGATCGGAGAACGGTTTATCCGGGTCTTTGAAAGGGAGGCAAAAAAGCAGGGAGCCAAATGCCTGCTGCAGGGAACCATATACCCGGACCGTATCGAGAGTGAAGGGGGTATCAAGAGCCACCATAATGTCGGTGGCATGCCGCTGCACATGGAGTTTACCAAAGTGATCGAACCGATCCGTGATCTCTACAAGGATGAGGTCCGGGAAGTTGCAGGAGCACTGGGCCTTCCAAAAGAGATCCAGCACCGGATGCCATTTCCCGGTCCCGGGCTTGCCGTGCGGGTGCTCGGAGAAGTAACTCAGGAAAAGGTCGCCGTGATACGGGAAGCAAACTGGATCGTTGAAGAGGAACTGGTAGAACAATACCGGCCGTGGCAGTGTTTTGCCGCACTTCTCGGTCTTGGAACCGGTGTCAAGGGAGACAACCGGATCCATGGCTGGATTGTCGCGATCCGTGCAGTCAACTCACGAGACGGGATGACAGCAGATCCGATCGATATTCCGTTTGAGCACCTGATGAGGATCGGGTCGCGGATCACTGCCGATATCCCGAGTGTTGCCCGTGTGGTGTATGATGTTACAGCAAAACCTCCGGCAACTATCGAATATGAATAATAACAGGACACACGAAACACATTGAAAAGTGATTTGCATGGACAAAACCAGCCAGTTCAAGGCGCTCGATGAGCGCTACTTTATGCCCGCTTTCTCGCGTGACATGGCCCTTGTGAAAGGCAAGGGGTCATTGGTATGGGATGCGGAAGGAAAGGAGTATATCGACTGCGTTGCCGGCATTGCCGTCTGCAGTACCGGACACTGCCACCCGGCGGTGGTAAAGGCGATCTGCGACCAGGCCCATGAACTCATTCATTGCTCCAATCTTTATTACATCCCCCACCAGGGAGATCTGGCAAAAAAACTTGTTGAGATTACCGGGATGCACAAGGCATTCTTCTCCAACTCAGGGGCAGAAGCGACAGACGGTGCGCTGAAACTGGCCCGAATCAGGACCGGGAAGAAAAAATTTGTTGCTTTCACCCACGGGTTTCACGGGAGGACGGTAGGTTCCCTGGCAGTCACGCACAAACCCGCGATCCGCGAACCCTTTGAACCCCTGGGCCTGAATTGCACCTTTGTCGGCTATGGAGATCTTGACGGTCTCAGAAAAGCCGTTGACAGTGACACGGCAGGGGTCCTGGTCGAACCGATACAGGGTGAAGCAGGGGTCATTATTCCTCCCGAGTCCTTCATTGAGGGTATCCGGGAAATATGTGACGATACCGGTGCCCTTATGATCGCCGATGAAGTCCAGACCGGGATGGGACGTACGGGAAAATGGCTTGCCGTCCAGCACACGAAGGCAAAACCTGATATTGTCACGCTCGCAAAAGGGATCGCGAGCGGTTTTCCGATGGGTGCACTGGTGGCAAGGGAAGATCTCGAATTCAAAAAGAGCGAACACGGGAGCACATTTGCCGGAGGGCCCCTGGCCTGTGCAGCCGCACTTGCAACTATCGGGGTAATCGAGAAGATTTTGCCCGACGTAAACAGGAAGGGGGAAAGTTTCAGGAAAGGCCTGGAAAAATATAATCCCCGGGTCCGCGGCCTGATGATTGGCATTACCCTGGGTGACAGATGTCCGGAAATCCAGAAGAAGTGTGCAGGAGAAGGTGTACTGGTCAATTGTGCAGCAGACGGGAACCTCCGGCTTGTCCCGCCTCTTGTTATCGCTGACGCGGAGATCGACCGTGTGGTCAGGGTGATTCATGGAGCACTTGGTTCGACCGGGCTATAAAAAAAAGAGCGGCTACGTCTTTGCAAAGAAAGCGGAAGATATTGCCCGTGAGTACGGTATCGGGAGGATCGCCAGGCTCGCAAGCAACGAGAACCCGGAGTCCCTTTCTCCTGCTGCACGGGATGCTGCCGAGAAGGCATTACTGCAGGTGAACCGGTATCCCGATGAGCGGGTCAATGTCCTGATGAATGCGCTCAGAAAATATTACGGTGATTACAACTTTGTCAGCGGGGTCGGGATGGACGGTGTTATCGAAACAATTTTTCGCACCCTGGTCGATCCCGGGGAAACGGTAGCGGTCTCGACCCCTACCTTCTCGTTCTATGCTCTCGCTGCCACAGGGCAGGGTGCAGAGATTGTCACCGTGCCCCGTGAGGCTGACTTCTCGGTCGATATAAAAAATTTAATCCGTGCGGGAAAAAAGGCGAAGATTGTGGTGGTCTGCTCTCCCAACAACCCCACGGGCAACGCGATGCCTCCCGATCAGGTTGCCGGACTGCTGGAAGGAATCGAAGGGGTTCTTTTCCTCGACAATGCGTACGTTGAGTTCTCGGATTATGACTATCTCCCGCTGATGAAAAAATACGAGAACCTGATCCTCGGCAGGACATTTTCCAAGGTCCATTCGCTTGCCGGGCTGCGTGTCGGGTATGCTTTTGTACCACGGTGGCTTGTTCCCTGGTACCAGCGTGCAAGTACACCGTTTGCGGTCAATTCAGTCTCTGCCGCCGCAGCAGCAGCGGCACTCCCTGATAAGGACCATGCACAGCGTTATATCGCCCAGGTCCGGCAGTGGAGGAAGCGATTTAGCTCGGAAGTAAAGTACCCGGTCCTCCCCTCTGACGCAAACTTTGTGATGATCGATGTCGCTCCCCGTTCCAGTGACGAGATGACTGCGGAGCTTGCCCGGCACGGGATTGTTGTTCGCTCGTGCAGGAGTTTTGCCGGTCTTCCCGATAATTATATCCGGGTAAGTATCGGCGATGACTGGGAAAATGAGCAGTTCATTCAGGTGATCAACACCTTATGATGTGCGGAATAACCGGAACACCGGGAACGGGAAAATCCCTCATCGGGACTGAGCTTGCCCGCAGGGGGTATACTGTTGTCCACCTGACCGATACGGTCGGGCCGTATATAACCGGCCTGGATGAGGAAAGGGACACCCGGATCATCGATGTTGAGCGATGGGCAGACGAGTTTGTACCGGTCGATGGCTTTGTTGAGGGGCATTTTGCACACCTGCTTCCATGCGACCGGATTATCGTCCTCCGGTGTCGTCCCGATGCGCTGAAAGCCCGCCTTGCCCTCCGGAAATACCGCGAAAAAAAGATCCGCGAGAATGCTGAGGCGGAGGCCCTGGATTCCTGCCTGATCGAGACCGTTGAAAGGTATGATCCTTTGCAGATCCTTGAACTGGATACGACGGATCGTGACGCAGCGTATTGTGCCGACCGGATTGAGCGTTTTTTCAGAGGAGAGATCCCCGCGGACTTTGGCCATCTCGACTGGTCAGCATTTCTCGAGGCAGGATTATGACCCTCGACCAGTACCGCTCGCAGGCACAGGTCTTTTTTGACCCGCTGGTATCCATTGCAATAAAGTGCAGGATGAATGCGAATTTTTTCACTCTTGCCGCCTTTCTTGCATCGGCAGCCGCCGGTTTCCTGTTTTATTTCCGGCTGGAACTCTGGGGAATTGTTGCTGTCGCTCTGAACGCATTCTGCGATGCGATGGACGGTGCTGTTGCACGGGCGATGAAGACCCAGAGCCTCCGCGGGGATTTCCTTGACCATGCTGTCGACCGCTATGCCGATATTTTCATCATCACCGGTATCTTTGCCGGGGGACTGGTGCCCTGGCAGATCGGGGTTTTTGCATTGACCGGGGTCCTGATGGCCTCATATCTCGGTACCCAGGCGCAGGCCGTGGGTGTCGGGAGATACTATGGCGGAATTCTCGGGAGAGCGGACCGGCTTGTGTTGATCCTGGTGGTTGGTGTCATCGGCCTGCTGCTTCCTATGCAAATCTATGGTCTCACCTGGCTGGGCTGGCTGCTGGTGTTGTTCGGTGTCTTCGGCCATATAACAGCATTCCAGCGGTTTGCGTACGTGTGGGCGAAGGTGGAGTGAGCTTTGAATTTTCACCTGCCGTTCGGGAAGAACTCCTGGTGCAGTTCCGCCTTGTTTAATAATCTTATAACCGATAATTCCCTTCCATGGACAAACCTGCGATTGTATTTCCTGTCGTCTGCATCGTGCTGATACTTCTGGGCGGGTGCACAGCAGTTACTCCCCCATCCCCGAATGCAACAACAATCATAACTCCGGTTTATACGGCCGTAACTACCGTTTCCCTTGAAAACCAGACCTGTACTGCTTATACTGACTGCGTACCGGCCCAGTGCTGTCACCCGACAAGCTGCATGAACCAGGCATCAGTCCACGTATGCAATGTACTCTGTACTGCCTCCTGCGAGGGACCGCTGGACTGTGGTGCCGGCAGGTGCGGGTGCGTGAACGGGATATGTTCGGTCATTCCTTCGGCTTCTGTTACCAAAGTATCTCAGACTTCCCTGCGGCTTACAGCGAGCCCGCAACGTTACTCTCCCCTGATGTCTTCGACGGTTGGTGTCGGGATTGACGTGAATGCGAGCGGATTTGACCCTGCAGATGCGAAAGTTACATGGAACGCCACGTACGGGTACTTCCTGTCCTGGGGACCGGTGAATTACACGGTACAGGAGCGGGGAAATCCGGTTATCAACCATGGAGAGAAGCTCTACTGGTCGTTTATTGAAAGACCCATGTCAACGTCTGAACCGGTCATTGTAACCGTGACGGTAGCAGATCCAGCTTCAGGCCAGGTCCTGGGCAGCTCTTCGATAACTCTTGACTGGGACTCGGATTACTGGGTTGTTGTCAGGAATCCTACGTAGAGAATCTTTTTCCGGCTCTGCAGAAATCATTTTATTACGTTCTCGGGGGCTTTGCCCCCGCCACTGTGGCATCCCCCTGTGTGATATCTGTGGAAATCCGTTGCAATCTAACTAACCATAATTCACATAAGAGCGAGGTTTTCTCGAGAGCCCGGTTCAACCAATGCTAATAATCCCTCTGAAAGTGGACTGATCAGACAAGAAAATGCAGGTAAAATGTCTGATAACCTTGTTTGAAAATCGTTTCAGTTCCTTAAAACCCTGTTGGGGCGGGAATAAAGAGGTGCCATCATCAGTATATCAGTCCAATCTATCCCGGATATATTCCAGCGCTGCAACTGCATCATCTCTCTTCTGGTCGCATGCACCGCTGGTGACCCAGTTCAGGAAACGC
>Ga0105098_10000162_pt1 | contig 20876 bp, 16 predicted proteins | sample PPLLak21cMay2015_FD_79137 | JGI IMG/M metagenome (GOLD analysis project Ga0105098, IMG submission 79137) | Freshwater sediment microbial communities from Prairie Pothole Lake near Jamestown, North Dakota, USA - PPLs Lake P7 Core (1) Depth... | ecosystem: Environmental > Aquatic > Freshwater >... | reverse complement strand
GCGCCGCAGCCTGCCGGACTTCGATTTTCGGGTCATCCAACAAAACATTGGTGATCTCATCGAAGGTCGCGGGATCTTTAAACGATCCAAGCGCAAGGCAGGCTGCAATGCGGACCTCCGCCTCTTCATCTTTCAGCGCCTGAAGCAGCGGCTGGATCGCCTGCGTAGCGCCAATTTCTCCCAGTGCGAGTGCTGCCCGCGAACAGACGGTAAAGTATGTGCCCTGCAACGCTTCCAGCAACGCGGGCACGGCCTGGCGGTCTTTGCTGATAGCGAAAGTTTCAGCCGCGCGCCCGCGGACCAGGGGATGCGCGGTCCCGAGGGCTTTGATCAGCGCCGGGGCGGCGGAGGGGATGCGGGCAAGGATCTGCTGATATAGCGGAAGCAGGCTCAGGTCTTTGGTCTGGAGCGCTTCCAGCAGGGATGGCACGGCGTCTTCGCCCAAGCGGATCAGATCCTGTGCGGCGCGGTCGCGCCTCGTCACATCTGCAAGCTGACTGATGAGTCGTTTTGCTTCGCCTTGTTTGGAGCCGGTAAGCCAATCCATAGTTCTATTTTCCTTTTATTTGTTCAGAACAGTCTCCGGTGTATTCACAAACAGAAAAAACGAGAACAGTGCCAGGGGAAAAATATGAATCAGTAACCTGCTCATGGAGTAGTTCATGTGCCACTCCAGGTCATATGGCGTGATCATGTAAATAAGCATGTAGATTACGAATTGTGACAAAGGTATGCTCCACGCGAATCGTTCAGCCGGGCTGGCTGAGCTTCTTCTTCCCATGATCCAACCATACACGAAGAGGATGAGGATAATACTAACAGGCCAATCCCCAAGATGGATTAATTCTGTTAGCAGGTGGGTTGAGAGTGGGATATAACGCGCCGGATCGATCAGCTTTGAAATGATGTCAGAAAGACCATTGTTGCTGAACAAATCATTGTTTGCAGGGACAATAATTTTGAACAAAGCAATGGTCAGTAAGGGCAATGCCGTCCCGGCCAAAAGAAAGGGAAGGTGGGCGGGCGCGCGTCGAAAGCCAAAAAGCAGGAGCGTGCCGACCGTTATGATCAGGAGAAAAGGCAGCCCTTCGTTTTTTGTCCAGGCAGCCAGGCCCGCCATCAATCCTGAAACGAATAAAAGCCGCCGGTCATTTTGATGGCTTGCCAGCAGCAACAGGCTTGTTGAGGCGATCAGAAAATAGGTCAGTGGGATATCTGCCGTTTGAAACGTCGAAAAAAGCAACAGGCCGGGAGTTGCAAGCAAAATGATCAATGCGAGCGCGGCCTGAGAGCTCGAACGCAAACAGGCTATGGCAGAGAAAACGATACCGGCCATACCGAACAGGAACAACATGGATAACACAGCCGGAACTCGCAGCACTTCATCCCCTAATGTGTTCCAACCGCCCACTACGCTGAGAGGGATCAGGAGTGGGTAATCCATGTGGAAATTTCGGTTGATCAGTGGCGAGAAAGCATTTTGCCAGCTGTCTCCAGAGCGATAGATGGAGCGGGCACGCAGGTTCCAGATCGCCTGGGCATCGTAGTCACCATGTGGCGTGACACGTGCGAATGTTATGGAATAATATACTGCTGTCAACAGAACGGCAATGGAGACCAGCCCGAGGACGATCTGAATCGGTGATATGGAAAACCGGAAAACGGCTCCGCCAAAGGAAAACCTATTCTTGAGGAGAAGCGCTATGATGACGGCTCCCAAAAAACCGGCCTGGATGAGTAGATAGCCTCCCTGGCCAGGAAACAGCAGCAAACGTACGAAGTACAGGCAGGATGTAATTCCCAGCCCCGCGCCTATGCCCAGGAAGATTTTCAATACGAGTGCCCAGGGGTCATTGCTCTCCCAGAGCAGGTGGATTAATCCGATCCCGGCGGCAATGGCTAGCGCAAATATGGCAAAACTCTGTAAGATCATTGTGAAGTTCGGTGGATCAGAAATATGCCAAATCCGATCTCGACAATCTCATAGGATGGTAGATTCTTATCGAGCCAGTCTCTGAAGCCCGGTTTGGTAAAGTTGCCTATGATCCATTCATGCTCCAGCCCGGGTTGCACCATACGTGGCGCCAGGGCATATTGGGTAAGCGTGTATTCAGTCTCCTGGTCAATAATGTTGTATTCAGAACCGGGTAGATCCCACTCTGCCACGTAGCCAAAAACTGTAACATCATCCGGAACATGTTGCAGCGCCGGTCTAACACGCTTCTCCCATTTGGAAACCGAATCCTTCGATACCGGATTCTGATCCCACCTGGCGCGCGCCGTCATTCCATTTTTAAACGTCGCGAATAGGCCAAAAGTGATCAGGCCAATCAATGCAATGATGCGTAGATTCCGCATAAAACTCCAGGATCAGGGTAGCAGAGCCTCTTCACTCATCCCGAAGCGGAAGGATGAGTCGTTTTGCCTCGCCTTGTTTGGATCGAATAAACCAATCGGTGGCTCTATTTTACTTTGAAGTGAAAAAAGCATGGAAAGAAAATCTGATGAAAAATCTCTGATATAATCCGTAATTGCAGAGAGGAAAGGACATCGCCGGGATTTTCCCGGCGTTATTTTGCCTGTACCTGGCGCGAATAAATTTGGGAGCAGAGATGAAGAAGGACCAACTACTTGATTTGTATCATCAAATGGTGCTGATCCGTCGCGTGGAAGAACGCGGCGCGGAGTTATACCAGGCCGGCAAGATCGGCGGTTTCATGCACCTGTACATCGGACAGGAAGCTGTCTCGACGGGTTTGATTGCGGCGCGGGAGCCGCGTGACCGTGTGATCACGGCGTACCGTGACCATGGTGTTGCCATCAACTGTGGAATTTCGGCGAATGAAGTGATGGCTGAATTGCTTGGCAAAGCCACGGGGATATCGAAGGGCAAGGGCGGCTCCATGCATATGGCGAGTGTCGAAAATAACATGTGGGGTGGCCATGCGATCGTAGGCGGTCATTTGCCGATTGCTTCAGGTCTTGCCCTGGGCGATCATTATGCAAAGAATGATAATGTCACAATTTGTATGTTTGGGGATGGTGCGACGAACATCGGCTATTTCCATGAAGCTTTAAATCTTGCCAAAGCCTGGGGCTTGCGTGTCCTCTGGGTTTGCGAGAATAATATCTATGGCATGGGCACATCCGTGCAGCGCGCTTCTGCCGTTCACGATATTCAGCAGAAGGCAGAAGGTTATGCCATGAAGAACAGCCAGGTGGATGGCATGGACGTGCTGAAGGTCTACGATGCCGCCAGGGAAGCGATTGATTTCGTCCGCACGGAAGGCCAGCCCTATTTACTTGAAGTACTCACCTATCGCTATCGCGGCCATTCCATGGGCGACCCGGAACGGTATCGTAAGCAGGAGGAAGTCAAGAAGTGGCAGGAGAACGATCCGATTGGAATTTTCCGCAAGCATTTACTGGAAAAGAAAACGGTCAGTGCGAAGGCTCTCGATGAGCTCGATGCACAGGTGGAAGAGGAAGTGAACAAGGCGGTTGAGTTTGCCGAGACTTCGCCGGAACCTGCGCCGGAAGATCTGTTCGCGAACGTTTATGTAGAATGAGGCAGTAAACAGGTATATAGGTATACAAGTACACAATTTGGCACCTGTTTGGATATTACTTGTTTACGTGTCTACTTGTGTACATTTGTTGCAACACACAAGGAATCTAAAATACTATGGCTAAGATAACCATGCGCGAGGCAATCTCGCAGGCACTGATGGAAGAAATGGACCGCGACCCCGCCGTCTTTATCCTGGGGGAGGAAGTGGGTGTCTGGGGCGGTACCTATGCGGTCACCAAAGGTTTTTATGATAAGTACGGTCCTGACCGTATTATGGATACGCCGATCGCGGAAAACGCGATCATCGGTGCGGCGATCGGCGCAGCAATGGTGGGGCAGCGTCCCATCGCAGAACTGATGACGATCAACTTCGCATTCTCCGCGATGGATTACATCGTCAACCAGGCGCCCAAGCTCCATTACATGTTCGGCGGGCAGTTCCAGGTCCCGATGGTCATCCGGGCGGTGGGCGGCGGCGGGCGTCAGCTTGGCGCAACACACTCGCAGACGCCCGACGCGATCTTTGCCCATTTCCCGGGTCTCAAGGTGGTGTCGCCCGGGACGCCGGAAGATGCCAAAGGATTGCTGAAAACATCCATCCGGTCGAACGATCCGGTCCTGTTCATCGAGCATGCGACCATGTACCAGGTGCGCGGCGAAGTTCCCGATGAAGAATATCTCATCCCGATTGGCAAATCCAAGGTGCAGCGTGAAGGTAAGGATGCCACCGTCGTGACATATTCCAAGGGGCTTGAACTTTCCCTGAAAGCTGCCGATGAACTTGCCAGGGAAGGCATCGAAGTGGAGGTCGTCGACCTGCGCACGCTGCGCCCGCTCGATATGGAACCTGTGCTTGAGTCGTTCAGGAAGACGAACCGCGCCGTCCTTGTTGAGGAAGGCTGGAAGTCATACGGCGTCGGTTCCGAAGTTGCAAGTCGGATTTACGAAGAGGCGTTCGATTATGTCGACGCACCGATCATCCGTGTCGCACAAAAGGAAGTACCGCTTCCCTATAACCGCACGCTCGAACAGGCTGCGCTCCCGCAGGTGCCTGACATCGTCGCGGCGGTGAAGGAGGTCTTGAAATAATGTCAGAGACAATTTCCATGCCCAAACTGGGCTTTGACATGGCAGAAGGTACCCTCGTCCGTTGGGTGAAGAACGAGGGCGAGAATGTCAACAAGGGCGATGTGCTCGCCGAGATCGAGACCGACAAGGCTACCGTTGAGGTTGAATCCTCTGCGAGCGGTGTGGTCCGCAAATTGCTGGTGGAAGAGGGCAGTGTTGTCCCTGTGGGTGACCCGATCGCGGTGGTTGGTTCTGCCGATGAAAAGATCGAGGAAACGCCAACGAAGGTCACTGAACCAAAAGCGGAAAAGAAGACAGACGAGTCAAAGGGTGAAGAACTAAAGACGGAAAGTGAAGAAGAAAGAAGTAAGAAGGAGACACCAAAAGCGGAAGCGACCGCGCCTGCGGCTCAGGCTCAGCCGGCAGTGGCTCCCGTTGCTCAGGCTGCCGCCTCAGTTCAGGAGGGTTCCGTCAAGGCTTCGCCGCTGGCGAAGAAGATCGCCCGCGACAACAAAGTGGATCTCGCGCGGCTGCAAGGTACAGGTCCCGGCGGGCGTGTGGTCCGCAAGGATGTGGAGGCTGCCTTATCCAGTGGTCAGTCGTCAGTGGTCAGTCGTCAGCCTGCTGGTCTTCCATCGTCCGTAGTCGCCGCTACGCGGGAGGATGAAACGATCCAGCTGACAAGGCTGCGCCAGGCGATCGCGCGCCGGATGACCGAGTCCACGACGAGCGTGCCACATTTCTATGTCACTCATGAATACAAGATGGACGCGCTCATGGCGATGCGCAAGCAGATCAACGAATATCTTGGCGAGGACGAGAAAGTCTCGGTCAATGATTTCATCATCAAAGCCGTTGCGTTGACCCTGCGCGAATTCCCGAATCTCAATGCCTCCTTTGCGGGTGACAAGGTCATCCGTCATGGCGCAGTCAACGTGGGCGTGGCAGTCGCGGTCGAAGGCGGCTTGCTGACCGTTGTTAACCGCAACACGGACCAGCAGCCCTTGCGCGCGATCTCCTCGGAAGTCAAGCGCATGGTCGCGGGCGCGCGCGAAGGCAAGGTCAAGCCCGATGATATCCAGGGCTCCACCTTCTCGATCTCCAACATGGGCATGTTCGACGTGGAAAACTTTGCCGCGATCATCAACCCGCCCGAAGCCGGGATTTTGGCAGTTGGCTCGGCACGCCAGGTGCCGGTGGTCGAGAACGGCGAGGTCAAAGTTGGCTGGCGGATGAAAGTCACCATCTCCGTGGACCACCGCGTAAGCGATGGGGCGGAGGCGGCCCAGTTCCTGCAGAAGCTGGCCGAGTTCCTGGAAAATCCCGTTAGGATGCTGGTGTGAAATATTGTAGGTCGGACTGCCGGTCCGACCTATATTTTATTAGTGCACCAGCACAAAAATGCCGGGGAAATTGGTAGAAACCTCCGCACGTAGGGAGCCGTATTTCTGTACGAATTGCACGCCGCTCAGGATCTGACGCGGATCCTCGGGGTAAAGACTGAAGACGCGCGGGTGGCCATTTTCGTCGATCACAAAATCCTTCAACGGCACCCATGTCCCGTTGTCCCAGTACAGGATGGAATAGGTCGTGCCTGGTTCCTGTGAAGGGACCTCGAACGAGAGGTTGATCTGCCCTCCTTCGCGGATGTGTTGGATCGCTGCGCCATCCTGCCAGATCTCCAAGGCGAGTGCCGAGGCATAAGTATTGCCGACGGGTAGGTCAGCCGGCAGGTTGGTACTGTCCATGTGCCAGATCTTGGGGTTGCCGCTGAACGGGCACACGAGCTGGACCCGGTCGCCGTTGGGCAGCCGTACGTCGTACCGGGTCTGGTGGGAGCAATCCACATCCAACCCAGCCTTCTTGTGACTGATGACCTTATAGGCAGGAGGATGCGGCTTCGGATCATCCTCCTCGCAATCAGCATATGACACAAGATAGTCGCCAGAGCCATTGCCGCTAAAAGTTGTTGAACTGATACTGAGGCTGCAGGCATTGCTTGCTACCAACCCATATAGGCTATTGTTGTTGAATTGGCTGCCCCTAATGGTGATGTCTTCCGCATGATCGGCATATAAGCCGTTGCCGGTGTTGCTGTTGAAGTAGCTGTTTGTAACTGTGATGTCTCCAACACTGTAAGCATATAAGCCGTTGCCGGTGCTCTGTGACCTGGAAACTGTGACATGATCGATCGCCACATTACTGTTGCTGTTCGTGATGGATATTCCATTCCCAGGAGCGTTAACTATAATTACATTACCTATCATGATCGTTGGAGCAATTACATCATTTATCGTGATCGTTGGAGCAGTCACATCACGTATCATGATAGGAGTATTGCCGTTCCCATTGGCGCTGATTCCATCCAGTGTAATTGCCCCTATTGTTGCCTCCTCGTCGGAACCCACTTCTAATCCTGTTCTAGCGTTGTTGTCGAAGTAGCTATTGAAAATTGTGATGTTTCTGAGATCGTAAGCATTATGCTCCCACTCGTAAGCATATAAGCCGTTGCCACTGTTGTCGTTGAAGTAGCTGCCTGCAACTGTAATGTTTTGGACATCGTGAGCATACATGCCGTCGCTGCCATTGCTGTTGAAGTTGCTGTTCGTAATTGTGATGTCTCCGCTGTCGTGAACAGATAAACCCTGAATACCATTGCCATTGAATTGGCTGTTGGTAACCTGGAGGGTACGGCAATCAGCATGCAGACCCTCCCTGCCGTTACCGTTGAACTGGCTGTTTGTAATTGTGATAGCTCCATTATCCTCAATCGAGAAGCCGCTCTGACTGTTGTTGTTGAATTGGCTGTCTGTAATTGTGACGACTCCGGAATCGGAACCACCCAAGCCCCTACGGTTGTTGTTGAAGTAGCTGTTCGTGATTGTGATGTCTCCGGAAAACCAGGAATACAGGCCGAGTTCGTTGCTGTTGAAGCTGCTGTTCACAACTGTGACGGCGTGGTTATACTCAGAAGATAAGCCGTAGCCGCTGTTGCTGTTGAATTGGCTGTCTGTAATTGTGATGTCTCCGGCGCCCTCAACAGCTAAGGCGTCGCCCTGGTTCTGCAACCCGGTAATTGTGACATGATCGACCGTGACATTACTGTGGTGGTTGTTCGTGATCGATATTCCATTCCCGGAAGCGTTAGATATAGTTATATCGCTCATCGTAATCGTTGGAGCAGTTATATCATTGATCGCGATTTGAGCATTCCAATTGGTAATGGAAATCTCTCCGGAAAAGACTGAACCCCATGCGTAGGTGATCGTACTTCCCACAGTAGTGACCCCATTCCAACCTCCCTGCAGGGTGAGGCTGTTGTCTGCCAGTTGGTCGAGATTCGTGTTCGTACCGTCGAAAGTTACGTCATTTGTAGTGTATGAACTTGTGAAATAAATGACGCCGTTTTGAACCTTCGAGTTGAGCAGTGGAAGCAGGGCAGTGACAGTTGCTGCATTTACACAATCGGCAGTGACCACCGCTGCTCCAGCCGGGCACCACATGGGATCGCCTCCTGTAATGATCTCGGCTGCCTCCTGTGTGGCAAGTGGCACGACTTCGCCGCTTTCATCGAGCACGACAACCTCGGTCTCGGCAGGCAGTTCCTCGAGCGCTTCGAGCAGGGATGCTTCTTCCTCGAGGGGAGTGGCCGTGGCTTCCGCGGTAGGAGGTGTGGACTCGCTGCTTTCCTCCAGCACCGGTGCAGGAGTGGCGGCTGGCGATTGCTCTCCGTCCGCTGGGCTGGCAGCTTCCTCCGTGGTACCCGGGACCGTTGTTGCTTCGGTTGGGGCAGCTTCCGCGGGAGCCTCTTCAGCAGCAGGTGGAGTTTCTTCGGTCGCGACGTCTGTTGGCAAGACGGGCGGTTCATCGTCCGCATAAGCGATGGTTGGATACGCAAGCTGGAACAATACCGCCAGCACAGTAATGAGGAAAAAGATACCATTCTTATAGGATTTCATGTCAGACCTCCCACGAATCACCCTCTGCTTTTGTAGACGACCCATTACACAACTTCGCAAGTCCTGCGATAGACCTGGTGCATTACCAGGTGCTCCTATTCAAACTTTTCCCATCGAATTGCGCACTTGTTTTATTAGTATTATACGCCGAATAGAGGCAATTTCAACTATACTCTCGGATGCATGGGGGCAGGAGCGGATCGCCGAAGGTGCAGAAGCTGGCGGAGTTCCTGGAAAATCCGGTGAGGATGCTGGTGTAAGAAATGTGTAGATGCGACCACCTGGTCGCATCTACTTTTTTTATGCAGAAGCTGTCCGAGTTCCTCAAAGATCCGGTGAGAATGTTAGCATAATAAAAAAAAGGCTCCCAATTCGCACCAAAAAATTGGGAGCCTGTTAAATGAGATTACTAAATACTATGGAAGAGGACCTGTCACCTCGATACTGTTTATGAACTGGTTTGGATCAAAAAAATTCTTTAATTCGTCAGAGACAATGTGAAGTTCTACAGCAATAATGTATTCTTGCGGGTCATTGATTGGGCGCAATGCAAGCAAATCCAAAAAATAAGCTTCTGTATTACAGTTATAAAGACGATGGCTACCCCTATACTTCGAGCTAATATTATAGTCTTCATTTAACCCGATTATGCAGTTGCTGGGGATATTGGTAAAAGTGTCCAATTCCTCTTTCACACTCCATGTCTGCTGGCTTGAGACGTATAAAAAAACACCGTCGGCCGTGAAATCCTGAAAATCGCTCTCGTTCTCTGAAGCATATAGGAAAATGTATTTTCCATCATCAGTTTTTCCTCTTCTTTCAACCTTCCATGCTTCTGGTACGACCATGCTAATTGTCTGTGAGTCATCAAAAATCCTTTGATATCCATCCGGAAACTGTTCGGTATCCGGGATTTCAGCCGAAAGCGTTTGAGTGGGAGGTACTGTAGTTGGAGGTATTTTCGTTGGAGGTACTTTAGTTGGAAGGGTTTCAGTTGGGGGAGTATTCGCGGTATTCCAGCCTTGGGATATTATGCTGAATACTGCGATGCATAGCACAATCACCAATACCCCAAGGCCACCTCCGATCATGAGCCACTTATTCATGGGTTTCTTGCCTGTCGATGTCTCCGGTTTTGAGACTGCTGTTGCGGCAGGTTTTACCGGGATGGGTGCCGGTTTTGATTCTACTGGAGCAGGCGCAGGTTTGGCTTCCACGGGCGGGGGAGCCGCCGACGCCACGATCGGAGTCGACTTTTCCTCGATGAGATCCCCCAACAAGTCTTTGGCGCTTTCAAAGCCCTCTTCAAAGCTCTTTTTCGTAAAGTCCACCCACTGGAAGCGGCGCAAACGCAGCGGCACGTCACAGTCTTCCAGCAGGACGGGCAAAATGCGTTTGCCGTGGTCGATGGCATACCCGATCTCGTCCTTGACATTTTCCGAGGCAATCGAGGCGGGTGTGAGAATGATCATAAAAATAGAACATTCACGCAGAGCCTTCTCGACTTCATCATCCCAGCGTGAGCCTGTCGGAATATCGAACTGGTCGAACCAGACTGGGTATCCGGCAGATCTCAACTCTCGTGCCAGCTTGATAGCAAATTCCTTGTTGACACGCGAGTAACTAATGAATGCACGGCGGTGATTTTCAGTGGTCATATTTCCTCTTCGATGAGCATAGCTTTGTGATGATTTCCCGGCAGTATGAACCTGCGCCTGCCCAAAAGGATGGAGTGCAAAAGTCAGCATGTTATTTATAAGGCGCAGCCGAACTGAAAAACAATTATAAAATTAACCTGGCTCAAGACTGTATTATATAAGGAATTTTTGATCATCAGTTTGCAAATTTGCAAATTAAATTGTAGCTACTAGAAGCGGGCAGAATTCTTGAATCAGTCAGAGTATTGATGTAAGAACCTAATCCTCAAGTTCTTCAAGAATTTCAAAGTTAAATACAAGTCATTTGCCCCAAATTAGATCTTGACCTTCCAGCGACTGGAAGGTGTAGAGTAGGAGCATGACCATGTTCATCCATGAACTTGCACGAGCTACAGGCATATCCGCCAAAACCATCCGGTACTACGAAGCGATCGGGTTGATGCCTGACCCACAGAGAGCGGAAAATAATTATCGGCAATATGCACCTGCTGCAGTGGAGCGCCTGCGTTATATTGCCAGCGCACGCAGCCTTGGCTTCAGCCTCGCGGACATTCGAGAGTTCCTTTCGGCGCGCGACGAAGGGACTCTGCCCTGCCAGCGTGTGCTGGATTCGATGGACCAGCGAATTGCTGACATTGATCGCCGCATTGCCGACCTGCTCACTTTGCGCGATGCGTTGAGCCATTTCCGTGGTATTGGCGCCTCTCTGCCTGCCAGCAAAAAATGCGATGAATCCTGCACCGATTACATGATCGTGGAAGTTCAGGAACATGGGCTTTCACCCGAAATGGGTGATCCAACTACTTTTACAGGAGATAAATCGAAATGAAGACAACTATGGAAGATCAAGCCCTTGCCTGCGACCTGACCGCCATCCCAGCCCCTGCACGGGAAGAGCATATCATTTCTGCTCCCCAGCTTTTTCAAACAGCCCAGGAAGTTCAGGAATTGTCCAATGGTTATGCTCTTCGGTTCCTGAACGAACCGGGCAATTTCAAGGCGATCGCAAAATACATCGAGAATGAACGGTTATGTTGTCCCTTCTTCAGCTTTGAGCTGGAAGTTAAACCAAACGGTGGAGCGCTTTGGCTGCGGTTAACAGGAGGGGAGGGGGTCAAGGAATTATTGAGATCGGGCTTGCTGGAGAGCTACAAGGCAAAGGATGATTTGAAAAAGTGGATCCAGACGGATGGTGATGCTCATCTTGATGCATTAGTAGCCCAAGTCTCGCTGCCGGATTTGATAGGCGTTTTCAACAAGACTTCAAATAAATAATTCTGGCAAACTGTTGGCATAAAAAGCAGGTCACGTTGCAAATGTGACCTGCTTTTTTTGAAGGATTGTGTCAATGCGGTTGACTAGTATTATTTACTTTTTCCTTCTCTTGAAGCGGTCCGCAAGTTCAGACAATTGCGAAAAACTGACCGGTTTCAACAGAACCAACTCTGCCTGCGACTCAAGTGCGTCGGCGAAGGCGGCATCCGCGGTAGCGAGAATGACATTCACCTTCGAAAGCCGTTCATCCCTGCGGATCTGGGCCAGGATGACATTTCCATCGATGTCCGGCATACGCAGATCCAATACGACCAGATGAGGCACGATCTCTTGCAGCAGCTTCTGGGCGTCTGTCCCGTTGTGGATGGACTCAGTCGCATAACCTGCCTTGTTCAATGCCATCGTGAAGACCAGGTTCTGGTCTGCATTGTCCTCGATGACAATGGCAACGGGTTTTGCCTCTGCTGGCTGTTCGTTCATCAGTCCTCACTTTCGCGGATGGGGAGAGTCACTGTAAAGGTGCTGCCCTGCCCGGGTTTGCTTTCCAGTTGGATGGATCCTTGCATGGCTTCCACAAGTTGTCGCACAATCGCCAGTCCCAATCCCACTCCGCCGTATTGCCGGCTCGTGGTTTCGTCAGCCTGGCGGAATGGTTCGAAGATACGGACTTGATCCTCAGCGGCAATGCCGATGCCTGTGTCCTTGACTTGCAGCGCCCAACGAGAAGGATCCCGTTTGAATACCCGGATCGTGATCCCGCCCCTTTTGGTGAACTTGATTGCATTGACGACCAGGTTCGACAAAACCTGCTGGATGCGCGCCTGGTCGCCGAGGAGCGTCTCCGGTAACCTGGGATCTACCTCCACCCGCATGGATATTCCCTTTTGGAGAGCCATCGCCAGATAGCTCGTATGCACCTTTTTCGCCAGCTCCCCTGGCGAAAAGTGCCTTGCTTTGAGACGCAGTTGCCCGGACTCGATCTGCGATTGATCCAGAAGCTCTGTGAATAATTGCTTCAGTTCCTGGGCATTGTCGATGATGCGCTTTACGATGTCCAGCTGGGGCGGAGCCAGGGGGCCATAAACGTTTTGCTGCAGCATCTCCGCCATGCCCAGTAAAGCGCCGAGGGGCGTCCGCAATTCGTGACTCATGCGCGCGATGAACTGGGATTTGAACTCGTTGGCTTCGTTCATCTTCTGGGCAAGATCCTGGACTTCCTTGATCTCGACCGTGTAGCGTCCAATGGCAATCTGCAGGGCGCCGCGGATGCGTTCCTGTTCGTCGAGGATCATTTGTTCCCGGGCCTTGATGAACCCCAGCACAACGTCGACTTGGTAGCGACCAACCACGTCGAGGACTTGCACCATATCGCTGCCGGCATAGTGAGCCAGGAAGAATTGGCGCGTCGTCTGTACCATGCCCAAAAGTGTCTGCTCGCTGAAACCTTGCGCACAAAACTTACCACCATATTCGAAAGGCGGAGAAGAAGCGCGTAGATAATCAAGAAGCGCTTCCACCTCCTCTGCTGCAATCTTCGGAAGCTCGCGCGGGCGCACTTCCATGCGATTAGTGAACAGATTTTCCTGCAGGCTCTGGCGATAGCGGCTGACCAGGTCGGCGCGGTTGGCTTCCACCTGCTGAGCAAGCAAATTCACCAGTTGGTCGGTTTGCATCGAGGTTTCAGTTTCCATTCATGATTCCCGCAGCTCGCTTCAGTTGTCTCCGCGCTGGCGAAGGGCAGTAAGCACGCGCTCCAGTTGAGCGCGCTCGATTTTATTTGTGTCGTCGATGCTTTGTACGAAACCCTGGACAACCGCCATCTCGTAAGCATCCACGATTTCCAGCAGGGAGGTGATTTGATGATCCTCCGAAGCAGTGAGTAGGAACTGACGGGTTACCTGGCTCAGCTTCAATAGGGCTCGCACATTGAAGCCTGCCTGATGCAGCTGTTCACCACGTGCCGCGGCGGAAGACTCTACTTGCCTTAAAAACTGAAGTAAGACCTCCACCTCGTCTGTCGCAAAGCTTTTCAAGGCGCTGGGTCGCATCTCGGCGCGACTGGAAAACAACGCTTCTCGCAAAACAGCAAGATAGCGAGCGGCCAGGTCGTCGCGTTGATCCTCAATGTGTTGTGCAAGCAAAGCCATCAAAGGTTCAGACTGTGCTGAACTTATAGTCTCCATAAGGTTCCCTGTCCTTTTTGGTATATATAGTCTGCGTTATTTGACAAGATAAGCGCCGAAAACGCCCCCCATGGGGCCAAAAGCCTTAACATCCTCCTTACCCAGTTCAGATTGATCGAAACCATGCCATTGCAACAGCGAAATAAAACCCTCTTTTTCCAATTTCCAGGGTCCGAGCAATGTGCGGAATTGATCCAATGAGCGGGTATAAAGACGCGCTCCCATTTGCTCGTACATGCGCAAGCCTTTGATTACATCTGGATCCTGCGTGTTTATATCGACGGCTTGGGCACAGAAGGCCATACAACTGCCAGGAGCGGCCCAGTCATACATTGATTGCAGAGCATGACGAATATCTTCGTCCGACAAAAAACTAGTGATTCCCCAGAAGACGAAAGCGACTTTCTTTCTTCCGCCCAGGATTTTCTCAACCTCGGGGCGATTGAGCAAGTCATCGGGCTTGCGGGCGTCCACCTGAAAGAAGTATGCATCAGGGGTATCTTTCAGGATGTCGCGCGCGTATTCCACAACTACAGGGTCAAAGTCCGAATAGATCACAGTTGTGCCTTTTGGAGCCTTATAATGGATATGATCCATGGTCGGCAGGCCCGATGCAAAATCAATGATCACGTCATAGCCACGTTTCTCGCCCAATTCTACAGCAATATCCTGTAATGCCCAGCGCTGAAGGCGGGTATATTTTGTAGTGTATGGAAAAAGCTTTAGAATCTGGTCGGCGGCTTGACGGTCAACTTCAAAATTGTGACTCCCCCCTAAATAGTAATCATACATTCTTCCCGCAGATGGCTTGCTGGGATCGGCAATGTTATCTTGAGACATATTTTCTCCTGTGATGTCGATTATTCGCTCGCGTGATGTGTTTTGTCATTTTATTAAATATGCACCGTATCCGCCGCCCATGGGCCCATACACGGCAACATCTTCTTTGCCTAACTCGGATTGGTCAAACCCATGCCACTGCAACAAAGAGATGAAACCTTGCGCATCCAACTGCCAGGGCTTAAGCAATTCATAGTATTCTTTTAAGGAACGGATGAAGATATTTTGTCCCATTTGTTGGTAGAGTTGTATTCCTTGTTTTAGAGCGGGTTCTTCGGGATTCATATCTGCCCCCTGCGCATTGAATGCAAGACAGCTACCAGGAGCGACCCAGTCATATAGGTAGCGCATCGCATGAGAGATATCCTCGTCCGACAAAAAAACGCTAATCCCCCAATATATAAGCCCTGCTCTTCGCCGGCCAGCCAGAACTTCCTCTACCTCGGGGCGGCTGAGCAGTTCCTCAGGCTTGCGGGCATCTGCCTGAAAAAAGTATACATTGGGGGTATCTTTCAGGATGTCGTGCGCATATTCCACGACCACCGGATCAGAATCCGAATAGATGACCGTCGTGCCTTTTAATGCCTTGTGATGGATATGATCCATGGTTGGTAGTCCGGAGGCAAAATCAATGATCACATCATGGCCGCGTCTCTCGCTCAACTCGATAGCAATATCCTGCAATGCCCAGCGCTGTAAACGGGCATACTTACTAGCGAAAGGCATGACTTTGAATAATTGTTTCGTTGCCTGGCGGTCCACTTCAAAATTATGTGTACCACCCAACATATAATCGTACATTCGCCCGGGAGAGGGCTTACTGGCATCAACAATATTGTCTTGCGACATGGTTCCTCCATGGTAATGGATTGGCAATGCTGGAATGCCCAATTATACAAAGAATTACCGGTAATCACTATTTCTGCAACCCTCCTATCTGTAACCTTTCCAAAATGCAAAGAGGTACCGCTAGCTATTAGGAAAACGTCCCTATCTAAGGGAGTATGTTGTTTTATTTCACTTTACCGGCAGTAGATTAAGTGGAGCAAGATCCTGCTCGATGGCACTCCGCTTGGGTTCGAGCCATTCGGGCAGCTTAAGCGCTTCGCCAAGCGTCTCCACAGGTTCGTCGATGGCAAAGCCGGGAGTCTCCGTTGCGATCTCGAACAGGATGCCGCCCGGTTCGCGGTAGTAAATGGAGTGGAAATACTTGCGGTCGCGGACAGGGGTCACACCATAGCCTGCTGTACGCAAAACAGACTGATACTTCAATTGCATTTCGTCGGTTGGGACGCGAAACGCGATATGGTGGATGGACCCCGCGCCGAACACGGCTTCATCCGGTAAATCCTCCGGCTGCAGGGGCCGGTGCAGGATGTCGAGTGTGTTGGCGAATGACCCCGACCCTTCTGCAAAGCGATGGCGGTTTCCATCCCGCCCCACAACTGTGTAGCCCATTTGATTGGTCAGCAGATCTACGGTCGGCTCGATCTCCTCGAGCCACAGGGTAACGCTGTGGAAGCCGTTCAACGCGTGGACCTCGGGGATAGGTCCCATTTCCCAATGGCAGACATGCGCCTGCGCCTCGGAGGCGACCAGCTCGATGCGCATTCCGTCCGGGTCGTCGAAGGACAGCACCTCTGCCCCGAAGCGCTGTTCCGCGGGCTGGACAGCAACTCCTTTCCCCTTGAGATGATCGCGCCAGAAGCCAATCGACCCGGCTGGAATGTCATAAGCCATGGCAGCCGTTTCCCCATTTCCGCGAACTCCGCGCTTCATGTTGGGCCAGACAAAGAAGGTCAAGACACTGCCCGGAGTACCGGTTTCATCCGCAAAATAAAGATGATACGTATCAGGCGAATCGAAATTGACGGTCTTTTTTACGAGTCGTTGACCGAGCACGCTGCGATAGAAATCCACATTCAACTGCCCATCGCGGGTGACGGCCGTTATATGGTGCAAACCTCCAATTGGATCCATTTTTCCTCTCCTTCATAATCGTCAAAATCTGCCCTTTAGACAAGAATTTGGGCGCTCACCACTTTTGCCACGGACACCTGCACTGCACCACGCCCTTTGGGCAGGCACGATTTGCTAAGAAAATCGGGTGCAAGTGTTTCACGAATTCTCACGGAGGGACAAAAGATAAATCAGTGCAAATCAGTGTAATCCGTGGCTAAGAGCTTTTGCCCAAACTTTTGTCTTACTTTGGTTTAGGCATTCACCGCGGCTTACATCACTGTGGTCCCGGTACGTTTTCACACAACTTTCGATATTCCTGAGCTCCAAACAGTGCCTGCCATTGGGCTGTGTCAAAATTCTCGAGCAGACGCGAACAGGCCGTGCCGGCAAGGCTCTCCTTCTTAATTTGCTGGATGTCTGCAATGTTCCAGAACTGGAGCACTTTGGAGGAGGCCGTTGCCAGCAGGGTTCCATCCGCTGAGAAAGAAACGCCGTTGACAATGTCTATGTGTGGGATGCGGGCGACTTCCTCGCCGGTGCCCGGATCGATCAGATAAAGATTCTGCGCGGTTCCTACCGCAAGCAAGGTCCCCTCCGCATTAAATGACAGTGAAACGGCCTGCTCTTTGACGAAAGATGCCACTTCTGTGAACCTTCCGGCTCGGTCTTTCCAAATGTGGATCTGGCCCGCCGGATCGGTCGAGGCGAGTGTGGAACCATCCTGGCTGAAGGTTAGAAGTGCATTCTCCCCGAGCGCTTCGATTTTCGGGAGCGCACCCTCTCCGTTGACGACGGTGATGCTGTCTTTCGTGCCGATTGCCAGAAGCTGCTGGCTGGTGGCGAATGAGAAAGCCTGGGTGTATTTCTTATCAGGCTGATCGATCGGTTCAGCGTTGAGCACATTCCAGGCCTGGACATCCCCGTCCGCGTCACCGGTGATCAGCTGCTGGCTATCCGGTGAAAACGCAATGGATTGCACGGGGCCGGAGACTTTGAGCGTTTTCAGCCCGCGATTTCCAATGTTGTAGACGGCGACCTCACTGCCCTCGGTGCGAATCCCCAGCAGTTTCGAGTCGGGGCTGAAGATCACATCCTTCACAGTGGATTTGAATTGCAGGGCCGGTGTGCCCAGCGGGCGCGCTGTCAGATCCGCTAAAGGCTCGGGGTTCAGCAACCAGACCCGATTTTCGTCAGACGCGACCAGCCGGTCACCTGATGGGCTGTACTGCACGTTGTCCACGATCCCATTGAACTGGATGGACGTTTCCGGGGCAGCCATGACCGAGATATCCCAAATGTCGATCGCGCCGCGCTCATCGCTCGAAACAAGATAATTGCCATCGCGATTAAATGCCAGCACGGAGCCACTCGCCTCCAGGGGGATCTGGAAGATCTCCGCACCCGTCCCCGCGTTCCAGACTCGCACTGTTTTGTCGGAGCCGGTCGTCGCGATCCATTGACCGTCTGAGCTGACCTTGACTTCGGTCACAATACTGTCCTGCAGCATGCGGAGTCTTTCTTCACCGCTTTTCAGATCCCAAACCCTGATCCTTTTATCATCTGAGACCGTGACGAACCAGGAACCATCCGGGCTGAAGGCAACATCCCTGACCCAATTCTCATTGAGTTTGTGCAGAAGTTCCCGGCCGGTAAGAATTTCAGAAACGATCACCGTATTATCTTTTCCACCCGTGAGCAGGAGTCGGTTGTTGGGGCTGAACGCCATCGCAAGAACCTCATTCCGATGTTTGGACAAGGATGAAATTTTTCCGGTGTTTAGGTTCCAGATGGTAACAGATCCAGCGCTGGAGCCAACCGCCAGCCAGGTCCCATTTGGACTGAACGCGGTGACGCTCAGCCTGCCGCTGTGCTGAAGGTTATAGCTTTCTTTGCGAGTCTGCAGATCGACGATCGTGATCTTGCCATTCTGACGCGCGACCGCCAGCAATCGCCCGTCGGAGCGGATATTCACCTTGCGGATCGGCGAGTCGTATTTGAACTCGTTCTCCAGGGTCCCCGTTTCGGCATTCAGGATTTGGACCAGGCCGGAATCATCACCTGTGACGATCGCTGACCCATCAGGACTGAATGCCGCGTCATTCACAGGCCCCGGGCTGGTCCCACAAAAGAGCTTTTCCCCGCCCTCGGCGTTCCAGACACAGGTCGTGCCATCGGCGCTGGCCGTGACAAAGCGATCCCCGTCCGGGCTGAACTCCATGGAATTGATGTTCCCGGACTGGGACACCTGCGCCACCGGCAGAGGTAGAAGACTAATGTTCCTTCGCAGGATCTCCTCCGCTTCGTCCGATGGAATGCTTTGCCACGAATCGATGGCAAGCAGAGTGCTGGTGTACAACTTTCCCGGGCGGGTCTGATAAATCTGTGCTCTGGCAGCGCTGCGCTGGGCTTCGGCGATCTTCTTGTTTTCTTCGGCGATGGCTCTCTGCTGCCTTGCCTCCTCTTCGTTTGCCCGCGCCATTTTCTCGTTCTCTTTGGCAACCCGTTCGTTGCTCAGAGCAAGGATTTCGTTCTCTTTGGCGATTTTCTCATTTTCAGTTGCCAGACGGGATTGCTGGACTGCGGTGTAGGTCAGAACCGACAGCATTACAACGGTGATGCCGGTGGCGATCCATGCGAAGGTCCTGTTTCTTTCACTTCTTCTGCTGTGAAGAATGAAGGTGTTTTGCAGTTCTGTAGGAGTTGGGTCCTTGGCGGTCGCCGTTGCAACCATGCGTTGGGCGTTGCGCAGATCCCTGCCATGCAGAAGCAGGCTGGTATCCTTTTTGCGATGCCACTCCAGCGCACGCACCTGCAGGCGGCGGTGCTCCTCCAGCCAATCCAGGTCAAGCTCGATGGCCGTTTTGACTTTTGCCAGTCCCTCTTCGAAGCTGTCGGTCTCGCGGAGGAACGTCCAGTTCAGTTTGCTGATACTCTCAGGGGTGTCTTTCGGATGAACGTCGCGCAGGACAATGGGAATGATCCGTTTGTTGTTCTGCGCGGCCTTGTTGACCTCCACCTTGCAGACTTCCGAGGCAATAGAGTCCGGGCTGATCAGAAAAAGGAAGGCATCCGCTTCTTCGATGCCGCGGAAGATCTGCTCGAGCCAGTCCACCGCCGGCGGGATCGATTCCCAATCCACCCAGACGTCCTGCTCGATGGACCGGAACACCTCGATCAGCTTGCGTGCTGCGACGGAGTCTCTTCGGGAATAGGATACGAATAATTTTGCCATGCGTCACCTATAATATTTCGTGCAATTCTACCTGATATGTCAACTCAGTTCCATTTCGGTTTTATAGTAAAACGGACCGCTGGACAATAGGCCGAACCGATTCACTCGTGATGCCTGGCAAGCCCACGCGGAAATCAAAACGGTTTACTCCTTCAAAACTTCTCATACATGACGTATTTCCAGGCAAAAGGCCTCGCCCTGCGGGATCAGCCCAGACCCCAAATTTATTTCGAGCGTCCGCTGGGGTGGGGAGGTAAGTTAAGCAAAATCCCGCCTGTGCTGGTTGCGCGCTTTCGGAAAGTCTCAGCCGCGAATTACGCGAATTCGCGCGAACTTTTTAAATAATTCGCGACAATTCGCGTAATTCGCGGCAAAGATCTTCTGGTGCCTGTCTTTCTTTGCCTTTAAAAAGAAACTCACCCACGAAAATTGATTTCGGGGTGAGTCGTGTCATCCGTACAATTCCCTTCTAAAAAACTCCGGCAGTGCAAAGGCTGCCTTATGAATGCCGGGATTGATGTAATTATTCACTCCCGGCGGATAGGGTGTCTTCAGCCCATTTTCCCACGGTGTATCCGAGACATACATGAAGCCGATCCCGCCGCCGGGATAGGTGGGGATGTTGGCGTAATAGTACGCGGGATTCTTCGTCAGCGCGCGGGCGGATCGGTAGATCTGCTGGATGAGCGCGGTGTCGAAGAACGGCTGTTCGCACTGCGTCGCCGCGGCGCCGCCCGGGACGAGGGCGCGCACCATCAGTTTGTAGAACTCATCCGAGAACAGGCGCTCCGCCATGCCGATCGGGTCGGTCGTGTCCGAGATGACCACGTCGAATTGACCGGGGTTTTCCTCGAGATAGCCAAAGGCATCGCGCACAAGCAGTTTGGCGCGTGGGTCCGCCCAGGGGTCGCCGAAGGCAGCGGCGAAATACTCCCGCGACAGATCCACGACGCGCTGATCCAGCTCGCAGACGACGGCTTCCTTCACAGACGGATATCTCAACACCTGTTGGAGGGAGCCGCCATCCCCGCCGCCGACAATCAGGACGCGTTTCGGCTGCCCTACTGCCAGCATGGGCACATGGGCGATCATCTCGTGATAACCCATGTTGTCGCGCTCGGTCAACTG
>Ga0105098_10000157_pt1 | contig 21226 bp, 22 predicted proteins | sample PPLLak21cMay2015_FD_79137 | JGI IMG/M metagenome (GOLD analysis project Ga0105098, IMG submission 79137) | Freshwater sediment microbial communities from Prairie Pothole Lake near Jamestown, North Dakota, USA - PPLs Lake P7 Core (1) Depth... | ecosystem: Environmental > Aquatic > Freshwater >... | reverse complement strand
TTGTTTTTGTAAATGAAGCAAACAAAGTAAAGTTTGACACATACCGTGAATTAACATCCCGTGCAAAAAGAGTAATAATCGATTTTAATCCAAATGCAAAGTTTTGGTTTCACACCGAAGTAATGACCCGGAACGATTGCGATTTTATAAACCTTACTTATTTAGATAATGAATTTTTATCAGAAGAAGAAAAAGGGGAAATATTAAGATATAAGGAAAAGGGATTTTTGCAAGATGGTAAGGTAATAAATGAATATTGGGCGAATATGTGGCGAGTGTACGGACTCGGCCAAGTTGGACAAGTTGAAGGACGTATTTACAATTGGAAGTCAATTCCTTACATTGAGTTTTTAAATCTAAATAAAGAATCATATTTCGGAGTCGATTGGGGAACAGTTGACCCGTTTGCAATAGTTGAGGCTAAATATAGCGATGGTAATTTATATCTTCATGAGCATAACTACGCAAGTGAGAATGAAATAAGACGTTCACTTTCATCAATGGATTTACATTCTATTAATGGAGCTGATGAAGATGGCTTAGTTAGTTGGTTATTTCAAAAGCTAAACATCCCAAAGAATAAAATAATTGTTTGCGATAATAACAGACCAAACAAAATTGTTTCACTTCGTAGGGTTGGTTATGAAAATGCGGTGGCCGTTGGTGGTAAGTCAAGACTACTGGACAGAATACAAATGCTACAAGGTTTAAATATCTATTATACAGATACTTCAAAGAATATAGAGTTAGAACAAGAAAACTATTGCTATCAAAAAGACAAGTTTGGAGTCATTCAAGAAGAGCCAATTGACCAAGATAATCACCTAATTGATAGTACTGCTTATTGCGTTCAAAAGTTGTTCGATTTCGGAGTAATAAAAAAAATATAACAAATAAACAAATTATTCAATATTTATTTTATACTTTTGCTTTCAAAGTGTGAAGATGCACTTTTCAAATTAATGGACGTAAAGACAGCACAACAAAGTTTTAAGCGTATTGCTTCTATTAATTTAGATAGCAGTACGCTTTTTTTGTTTATTTAATATGGCACGATTCAGTTTTAATTTAGATTGGGGAAAGCAACCATTATCACTTACAAGAGATAATGAGGGCAATTGGTTTACAGAAATGTTTAGAGCTGGAGCAACTTCAAAAGAGTACACAAACTATCAGCAGAAACTTAATGCGGTGCTTTTGAACCCAGCTTGTACAAAAGTCTTTAAGTTAAATTGTGATTTGTTTTCGCTTGGAAAAGTAAACCAATATCAAAATGATGAGTTAAAAGAGATAAACTTTTTATACTCAATAAAAAAGCAACCTAATTTTTATCAAAGTTGGACACAGTTTTTTTGGGATTATATGTTTTGGAAAATGTTAGGACAAGCGATTCTATACAGAACCAACAATACAATGAATGAAAGCACTCAACTATATTGGTTGAATCCTGCTAACTTTGATTTCAGTAACGGTAAAAGTAAGTTTAGCAGAATGCTATTTAGCAAACAATCATTTGATGAACAACAAAGGCAAACACTAACATATACATTCGAGGACGGCTTAACTTCAAATATTCGTATTTCTGACTTAACATTCTTTTTTGATACTACAAATGGAATAGGTGGAAATTGGTATTTAGGGAATAGTGTTTTAGATAGCCTTTACAAAGTTATCGGAAATTCTGAACAAGCATTAAATGCAAAAGCGGTCAACCTTGAATTTTCTCAGCAGTTTATTGCAAGTCAAAAGAATGACAGTTTGAGCGAAATACCGTTAGGCCAAGAGGATAAAGAAAGTATTGAAACGGTTTTAAGAAGTGGCAAAAAAGTACACGCAGTTAAAAAGCCTATTGATATAAAAAGATTTGTTGATGATATTGCACGTTTAAAATTAGATGAAAGTTTCTACAATGACTATTTTATGATAGGAACGATGTATGGAATACCAAGAGATGTTCTTGAAGCTAATTTAAGAGGCTCAACATATGAGAACCAAGAGAAAGCAACTGCAAGACACGTCGAATACAGTTTAAAGCCAAGCGGACAAGATTTAACGGATAAGTTTGAAGTATTATTTGGATTAGAAGATATAAGAATGGAATGGAGTCATTTAATGTTTAGCCAAGTATTTGAAAAGGAAAAACAAGAAGTGATAAAATTAAAGTTAGAAAATGAACAATTAGCAAGGGAGTTAGGAATCAAAATCGAAACGTTATGAGTACAAAATTAACAAAAGCCGAAATTGAGAAAGCAATTGAACAGGAAACAAAAGATAAATTAAAAGCCTTGAAAGAGGATAAAATTATAAAGAAATGATAGTAGTTAAAGAATTTCCGGACAGACAATTTGCTACACAAGATGAATTGTTTAAAGCATTAAGGGATAATAAAAATACTTTGATTGCTCAAAAGAAAATGATTACTAAAGATGCTGATGCAACTTTTCATTATGTAGGTATTGAAAACGACAAAGGCGAAGTAGTAAAAGCGGAATCAATGCCTTTAGCTGATGCAAATGGTTTAAAAGCTAAATTAATAATCAACACAACCAATTTATTAGACAGTCACAACGATTTGCACGTTAAGGGTATTTGGAATAAATCAGTAAAGGAACAAAAGAATTTACTTTTATTGCAAGAACATCAAATGACTTTTGACAAAATCATAACAGATGAAGTGAAAGCAAGTGTAATGGAAATGAAATGGTCTGATTTAGGATATAGTTACAAAGGAACAACCGAAGCGTTAACTTTTGAAGCTAACATTCCAAAGATACGCAATCCGTTTATGTTTGAGCAATATGCAAAAGGATATGTAAAAGAACACTCAGTAGGGATGCGTTATGTTAAATTAGATTTAGCCGTTAATTCAGAATCTAAATTTGATGTAGAAGAAAAAGAAGTCTGGGATAAATATTATAATGAAATAGCCAATAAAGAGGTTGCAGATGAAAGGGGTTATTTTTGGGTAGTTTCCGAAGCTAAAGTAGTAGAAGGTTCAGCAGTTGTAAAAGGTTCAAACTTTGCAACTCCTACAATATCAGTTGAAGCCGTTAAAGACACTCCAGCAGAACAAACCGAGCCGTTGCAAGACACTCAAACAACAACAACAAAAACAATTATTAACGTAAACTTATTTTAAAAATGTTTATTTACAAAACACAAGAAGATTTAAGCAAAATGACACCGCAAGATGTGGATGTTTATGCAGTTGCTATGAAAGCACACGAAGCTGATTTAAGAAAAACAGAACTTGAAGAAGCAACAAAAGGATTAGTTTCAAATGAAACTTTGACAAATGAATTAGGTAAAGCTACAAAAGCTATCACCGATTTAGAAGAATTAATTAATCAATTAAAAGAAAATCAAATGGGTAACACTACCGGAACTCAAAAAGGTTATTTCGTTGAGTTCGTTGAAAAGAACTTAGAAGCTAAACCTGAAACAACTCCAAGCTATTCAGCTAAAACTGAAATTAAAGCTCAGGATTTATTAGTAACTAAAGACCCTGCGTTAATGACTACGGCAAACGTATTGCCAAATGTAGCAAACGGTTTCAATCAGTTGTTTGGTAATTATATCGATTCAACAATCTATTCAACTCCAAAGCCTGACACGTTCATTTTACCTTTAGTAGATGTTCAAACACAAGCCGGTACAGAGTCAATTTGGTATGTTGACCGTATTAACGAAGATGGGGATGCTGAATTTATTGGCGAAGGTGATGCTAAACCATTAGTAGATGCAGATTGGCAAGAAAGAAAAGCACCAGTTAAAGAGGTTGCTTTATTCTGGAAAATGTCAAAAAGATTGGCACAAAATGCTCCAAGTGTTGTTTCTGATTTTAGAACTCATGCAAGTGAATTAGTTGAGCAAAAAATTGATGACGAAGTATTGGCCGGTGATAATATCGGTGATAATTTAGCAGGTGTTGCTGAATTAGCTTCTGCATTTGTTGTTCCAACAGAATTAGCGGGTTACTACCAAGATGCTAACATCTATGATGTTATTATGGCAATGGCTACTAAAGTTCGTTTAGGGAACTATAAAGGACAAATTACTGCTGTTTTAAACACAGTATGGAGAGCAAAAATGCAAGGTATTAAAAATACTGATGGCGATTATATCGTTCCACCATTTGTAACGCAAGATGGTAACAATGTAGGTGAGGTTAGAGTTGTATTCACGAACAAAATGGATAATGAATCTATTTTAGTAGGTGACTTAAAAAACTTTAAAGTTGTAATTTCTCAAAACATCGAGTATTACGAAGGATATGAGAATGACGATTTCCGTAAAAACTTAATGTCTAAGAAATTAGAAGCGTTTTTGGGAACTTATCTTCCAAGCTCATTAACTAACTCTATCATTTATGATGATATTGCGACTGTATTATCAGCTATTGAACAAGCTGAACCAAGTGTATAACCTTTAAACAATAATAACAATGGCAACTAAAACAGAAACATTTGATTCCAAAGTTATGCTTTCAAGAGCAAACGAAAAGAAGTTAAAAATCCGTTACACAGATCGGGTTAAATTGGAAATCATAAAAGAAACAAAGCATTACAAATTGGGGAAAATTATCACACCGCATAGACTTGTCGCTGATGAGCTTGTGAGGTTAGATATAGCCAAAGTTGTTAAATCTTAAATTTATAAAACAATGTATTTAATAGACGCATCTTATTTCAATCGAGAAATCGCAATACCAAATGTAAACGAGTTACAAGGTAATTCTGCTACGGAATTAACTGAGTTCATCGATGGTAAAGTGCGTCTGTTATTACAAGAGGTTTTAGGTTATGATTTATTTACTGATTTGAATAGTGATATTACAAACGGAGTTTTGAAAACAGATGCAGAACAGAAATGGAAGGACTTAGTAAACGGCAAAACCTATATTAAAAATGGTAAAAATTACCGTTGGAAGGGATTGTTATTTACCGAAGGAACTTTCAAGAGTTCATTATTAGCTGATTATGTTTACTACTTTTGGTTAGAATCTAAACTAACTGATATGACCGGAGTGGGTGAAGTAATGCAAGTTAGTAAAAATGCGGTTTCTGTAAATTCAACACAAAGATTGACAAACACATGGAATCGATTTGTAAATTCCGTTAATGGTGGTGAAAGCTACGGCAGAAGGGGAATAATGTATTGGAACGTTGGAGTTCCGATATATGATTATAGTCATGCTGATAAGTCTTATTATGTGGATTTATTCACGTTCTTAAAAGATAATCAAACAAACTATCCTGATGCTCCATTCACTTGTTTTGAATATAAAAATCAATTTGGATTATGATAATTGCAACTGCTTTAGCAACAGTTTTTCAAGGGTTAACAATACCTTACAATAGTTCAAATAGAACTGTTCAATACGGATATGGTGACCAAAAAGAACTATTAAAGTGGATTAAATCAATGGGCAACTCTCAAAAATATCCTTTAATTTGGTATATCTTAAATGACTTTACTGAGTTAAACGGTAAATATGAAACCGAAGCCACTTTGATAATAATGCAGAATACTGAATCGGCTTGGTTTAATAAAACAAGACAAATTGAAAGCTATACTAAAATCATTAATCCGCTTACAAATTTAGTAAAGAATAGATTGACCGAAAACTTACACGTTGAAATCGTTTCACGTGAGTTGAAAGATAGGTTTAAGGAAAAAGATGAACCGAATTATGGTGTAGATACAAATAATGAAAACTTAACAACATCTGATTTTAAAGGTAAAAAAACCTATTCAGATGTAAATATAGTTACTGATATTGTTGATGCACGAGTGATAAAGTTTAGTTTAAGAATTAATGCAGAATGTTTAATTAATTAATAAAAAATAAAATGATAAATTTAAATTCATACGGTAACTGTACGACCGATTTAAGAGGTACAGGAAGCAGAAGTTGCGATATCCAAACCTTTGGCGATGTTTTAGGGATTGGATTGTTAACTAAAGGCTTTACATGGGATGTTGCTACTGACACGCTTGATGAAGCAACTTGGAAAGACAGAATTAAAGCATTTGGATTGTTTCCATTTTTGGGAATATACAACTTTGAGCAAACTACACCGGATAACGAAGTGAACACTTCAAGTACTGGAGTATTGTCAAAAGTTAGAAACGGTAAGCCACAATTTACATTTTCGTTTGATAAAGGTGGATGTTTCCACAAGTCTTTATATGACAAATCAGGAAAATCAAAATGGGATTTGGCTATGTTGTTTGACAAAGGTCTTTTAGTGGCCACAAATCAGGCAGCTACTAAATTGAAAGGTTTAAACATGGGATTGTTTGATGTTGAAACTTTCAAACTTGTTCAGGGTACTGATCCGCAAATGTCGATGGCTAAAATCCAATTATTGGATGCTGAGGAGTTCAATTTACGTTTCCAATTTATTACATGGGAAGAATTAGGATTCAATGCCTTAGAGGTTGAGGGTGTTGTTGATGCTAAGATAACTGTTGATACAGTTGTTGATGGTTCTACTTCTATTGTTTTTCAAGTGGCTTCTGCTTGTAACAATGACGATTTAATTACTTCTTTAGATGCAATTACAAATTATGTAGTTACGGCAGATGGTGTTAACAATCCGGTAACGGCTGTTAGTTATTCAAATGCAACAGGTAAATACACGGCTACTGTAACGGCTTTAGATGAAGATGCAGTTGTGATATTGAAATTGCGTGATGGTTCGGATGATGTCGCCGAAGATTCTTTAGGGAATTTATTTAAAGGACAAGCAACATTTACTGTTGCAGAAGCTCCGTCTGTTTAGTTTTTTTTCATATTTTTTGCTTTGAGCCTCTCTCTTATGAGAGGGGCTTTTTTTTAAAACAATGAGTTACATAGATGATTATAGTTTGCAATTGAATAGGGAAGTTTCAAACATCCCTAAATTTGTTGCGGATATGATTATTCTAAATGCTGGGAATATTGTAAACGAAGTAAAAAGAAGATGGATAATAGGCAAATCAGTTGATGGGGGAATAATTGCAGAATACAGAAGTGAGGAATACAGACAATATAAAATAGGCATTAACCCACAAGCGAAAGGCTTTGTAGATTTACATGATACTGGTTCATTAGCGGATTTATTAACGGTTAGAAAAGCTGGTAATTTATTCGAGATTTACTCAACTGATTCAAAGTTTGAAAAGATTGGTAAAAAATACGGATTTGAAGAGTTTGGATTGAGTAGTGAAGAGCAAGAACAATTATTTGCTGAAATATATGATTTTGTTGTAGAATCAATAATGAATAAATTATGGCGGTAGGTTGCTTTAGTTGTGGTTTAGGTTTTAACGGTTCAACAAATGAACTTTTAAGACGATATAAGAAAGAATTTGAGCAAAAGGGTACTGAACGTTATTTTTATAAAGTAAATCAAACAGCACCAGTAGAAATAGCAAGGAAGGAAAGTTTTATGATTATTTTTGAAAGAGATATAAAACCAAACTTTATAAATGGTGCAGAATATAATCACATTAAGGAATATGGAATTAGTCAATAGTTTAGATAAGTTAAGAATCATTTTATTTTGGAATATTCTAAAAGAACAAAACTATCTTTTATTGGATGTTAATTATTCCGAAAATAAGAAATATAATAAAATCGAAAACGAGCAAATTTTAAACGTTTGGTATAAATTGTATGATGACTATTATGCTGTTAAAAACGACCAGAAAGCAAAATTATTTTTATCAAAAGCAATTAACGAAATGAAGTTAAGAGTTCGTATTGAAAATATAGTAAGTACGGCTAATTTTTTAGTAGATTTACAGAATCATTATAGGGATATTTTAGAGCCTGAATTGTTTGCGGAATATGAACAAAAGTTATATTCATTAATTAAAGAATTAGAGCCTAAAATAAAATTAAAGTTTTTTGAAGGAATTGAGGTAAATTTAAAAATAATTCAATCGGCCGTTAATGCTTTAACTACTTCACTTACTTTGATGCAGAAAAAAACAAGTGAAAAGATTGAGCAGGAAATAACAAATGTTTACAAAGTTGTAGCGAATGTTGAACAGATTTTAGAACGGTCAATACCAAACATAAACGAAATAAGCGTAATGCAATGGTTGGCATACGAAGATATTGCAAACGAAAAAATTAAAAGCGTAAAAAATGGCAAAAGGTAATTTTATAGAAGCGGAAGGACTCGTTAAAAAGTTAAATGAGGCCTTTACAGACCATGTAAAAGTTGTGCAAATGTCAGTTCAAACCGTTAAAAGTTTGAATGATGAGTATAAGAAATTGCCGAGTGATTACGCTAAGGGGTTGAAAGATGTTGCAGCTGCACAAGAAAAATCAGTACAAGCGACAAATAAATTAGTACAAGCTAAATCACAAGTAAATCAAAAAACAAGTGAAGAGATTGTTAACGGACGTGCTTTAGCTCAAAACGCAGACAGACAAACACGGGCAACCTCTCAATTAGTTGGTGCTTATGCTAATTTATCAGCTCAGGTTGCTATTGCATCACAACGTTATCAGGATTTAATAGTAAGGGGTAAAACAGCTGAACAAACGCAAAGACAATACAACCGTGAATTAAAAACGGCACAAGCGGAATTTCAAAAACTACAAACAAAAGTATTACAAGCTGATAAAGCAGTTGATAAATGGAATAGAACAGGGCAAAGGAGCGTAAAATTTGGGCGTGAATTATTATCAGTTTTAGGGATTGGTGGTGTTTTAACTGTATTTGCTGGAATTGTTAAATCTGTATTTGAACTAACAAAAGAGTTTGACGGGTTAAATCGTGCTTTAGCGTTAGTTACGCAATCATCAGAAATATTCACACAATCACAAGCATTTTTAAGAAAAACCGCAGAAGATTTCGGAGTTGATTTAAGCCAATTAACTAAGCAATATACTCAATTTTATGTATCAGCAAAAGATAAAATAAGTAGCACAGAAATACAAGGTATCTTTAGAAGTGTATCAAAAGCTGCTGCATCAATGGGGTTAACCGTTCAACAACAAGAACGGGCATTTTTAGCGTTAAACCAAATGATGTCAAAGGGCACTATTCAAGCGGAGGAATTACGAGGTCAATTAGGTGAGGCTTTGCCGGGTGCTTTTGGGATTATGGCTAAAGCAGTTGGAGTTACTGAGCAAGAGTTGGGCAAAATGATGAAAGCGGGGGAGTTATTAGCTTCTGATGTTTTACCCAGATTTGCAAAACAATTAGAGAAAACATACGGAATTGAAACTTTAGATAGGATTGAAAGTTTAACCGCATCACAACAAAGATTAACAGTAGCATGGGAGGCTTATATTGCATCATTACAAGCGGGTGAAGGAACTACAGCTAATGTTTTTAGGTCAATAACTGATGCTTTTGCTAACTTATTAAGAATGTCTGAAAGGATTGACAAAGTAGGTCTTTTCAAATCTATAAAAGGACTTTTGCCTGAAAGTGAAATAATTGAAAGAGGTGTTAATGCTATTGATGCTGGTTTTGCTAAATCAGAGAAAACATCAATAGAATATTACAAAGGAGAAAGAGAAAGAGTTGAAACAATAGTAAAAAGATATAGAGATATAGCCAAATCATTAGAAGGAGTTAGCAACTTACGTTCTCAGGAAATAATGGTAGAAGTTGGAATTGCTGGAGGAAATACAACAGCAGAAAATCAAAAAATAATTAATAGTTATTTAAACGCAAATATTAAAATTCAAAACATTGTAACTCAAAAAATGAATGAGGAGCAAATAGTTAGAAATAAATTAATAGGTCAACACATTGCTTTAAATAAATTAAAACAAAAAGATGTAAGTCAGGAGGTTTTATTTGATGTCGCTAAAAGCAAATCAAATGAGCAATTAAAAAAAGAAATATCTTTAATGTCTGGAAAAACAAATACCACTAAAGATAATACAACCGCTAAAAAAGAAAACAACAAAGAAACTGAAAAAGAATTAGAATTATTACAAGGCACAGAGTCTTGGTATGAAAAGCAAATTTCTTCATTAAAACAAATCCGTGCTAATACTGCCGATACAACAGAAGAATATAAATCTTTCAATGCTCAATTAGCAATATTAGAAGATGGTTTAAAAGCATTAAGAGGCGAATTAACCGCTTTAGAGGGCGAAGGATTAAAGTTAGACTTTGAAGAAATGGGATTAACAGCCGAAGGGTTTGAAGCGTGGAGAAAACAAGGAACTGAAAGCGGAGAGGAATTAACAGAAGGTTGGCAAGAACAGTTCCAACAATGGAGTAGCGTTGCCTTAGATGCTATAAACGTAGTTCAGGAAGCTCAGCAAAGAGCCTATGAACAAGAGTTAGGAAGATTAGAAAATAGCCGCAATGTTGCAATTTTATTCGCTGGTGAGAGTTCAACGGCACGAGCAGAAATAGAACGACAATATGACGAAAAAAGACGTTTGTTGTTAAATCGACAAGCAAAAGAGAGAAAAACAATGGCTATTGCAGAAGCGGTTATTAATACAGCAGTAGCGGTTGTTAGTGCGTTAAAAGATGGTATTCCAATGGCAATTGCAGTTGGTATAATTGGAGCTGCTCAAATAGCTTTAATAGCTTCACAACAAGTGCCACAATTTTACAAAGGAACGGACAATGCTCCTGAGGGTATGGCGTGGACACAAGAAAGAGGGGCGGAGTTAATTACAGATAAGCACGGCAAAGTTAAATCTTTAGGTAGTAATAAAGGAGCACAATTAACACACCTAAACAAAGGCGATAAAGTATTTAATGCAAAGGAAACAAAATCGATTATGTTTAACAATGAGTTGAACGGAATTTTAATGAACAACGGAATTTCAAACGCTTCAACAGTTGTAAATAATAATTTAGATTTGTCACCATTGCGTTCAGATATAAACAACCTTACAAATGTAATTAAGAATAAACCTGAATGGAGTTTGATTCGTGACGTACAAGGCGAAAGATTATACCAAAAAGAACAAGGAGTTAAAAAGTTATTAGTTAGTAATCGTTTAAGAATAAAATCATAATGAATTTACGACACTTTTTAGATTTTAAAGGCGAAATAGGACGAATAGAAATAGCCGAGCCGTTCGGTTTTGATGGTTCTACTCATAAAGTTGAGCAAGAAGATTTTTATGGCCGTGATGTTGTTTTAGGTGACGAGGATATTGATTTAACTGTTGATAAAACACATTTTGAGGGGCGAACATCTACACAAGTGCAAACCGATGGAACGCTTACAAATTATCTTAATCATGCTTTTGATTATTTGGTAAATGAAATAAAATTCAAGGGTTGGGAGTTGGATGTTGAGTATATTTTAGAAAAAGATGGTGCTGAGTTTTCAAAAGGCATTTTAGATGGTTTAACGGCAGTTACAACAAAAGACGAGATAAAGTTCAAAGTAATTCAAGCGAGTAAAAGAGAAGAGATTAAAAGACGTTTAGATGTGGTTATTGATGCTTTTAATGATGAAGATTTAGACGGCAATGCGATTGAGCCGTGTATTCCTATTGATATGTTGCAATTAGCTAAACCGATAGTTCAAGAAAGTATTTGGGAAAAAATACCAATTATTTTTTTAGGAGCTCCGAGAAATAAATACCCAGCCGGTTCATTTATAAGATATGCTAATTTTAATCAAAGTTTAGTAAAATATAATATAGAAGATTCTTTTGTATCTTTTGACCCAACTGTCGCTTTTTTTGGAACTCTTTTAGATGACCAATTAAAAGTGATTATTCCTAAATCACCATCATCACTAAGTGATATAAAAATAAAAATTAGCGATATTGATATGAAATTTACTCATGTTTATAATGGCAGAGAAGGTTTTAATAATAGGACTGATTGTGGTTGGTATTGGCTAATTACTGATGGTGCGGGTAATATAGTAAGTACTGGAATTATGTTTTTTCAAGAATTTACAGGAACAACAAGACAAACAGTAATATTGCCAAATGAAATAACAGCTGAAATACCATCAATCCGAAGCGGTGAAGTGCTTTCTGTTTATTTTGGCATAACTTGGACTTTTAGCACAACATCGTTAGACACATTTAATTATGATACAATAGATGATTATACTCATGTTGAATGGAATAATTCAAAATTAACAATTTCTGCAACATCAACTGCAATAGACACAATTGTAAAAGCGGTTAGATATATTGATGTATTAAAACACGCTTATAAATCCGTAGGTGGTGAAGACGTTATTTGTCCTGATTGGGATGTTTCAGGTGAACATTATAACAACTTTGCAACAAATGGTTATTTATTAGGACAAGTAACAGACAAGCCGTTTAACAACACGTTAAAAGATTTGCTTAAAATACCAATGGAACGAAACGGCGGCTATCAAATCAATAGAAACGGAGATATTGAGATAGTTCATTTTAATGAATTTTATCAGGATGAAGAAATAGCTTCTTTTATTGAAATTCCGCAATTAAGGGATGAAAGTTCATCCGATCCAAATTGTGCTATTTTGCAATTTGAATTTAACTATAAAAATTCATCAAAAGATAGGGAAACAAATAGTGAGGGTTCAATTGATGACGTACACGGTCAATCACAATGGTTAATGCCGAGTAAAAAAATAGAAAAAGAAAATAAATGGGAATTTGACCATATAAGGAGTGCTTTTTTAATTGAGCAACAACGTAGAAGATTATTTAATCGTGAAAGTACTACTTCACTTTCAGAAGATACAAAGTTATTTCTAATCAAAGGAAATCAAATTGCACCAAATAGAACGTCAGGATTCACGGCATCAATTACTATGCAAGTTCAAACAACTCCGTTCCCTGCACTAAAATTACTTTCACCAGCCGTGCCTTGGACTTTAATTGGTATAAATACATTTTCAACAATTACAATCACAGCAGGTGAAAATCAAGGGAGTTATTCTGTAAATGCTATTGAACCAAATGTACTTACTTTAACGGGTGCAATATTTGGCACACCTTCTGCACCTACATTTTCAGGAACGTCGACAATTACTATTGAATATACTTTAACGGGGGTGCAGTTTATAAATGAAACTTTTGAGCCTTTTACTTTAATTGAAGGTATTGCAAATCCTTTAAATTATGGAAATTTACGTTATTCGATTGGCAGAAACTTAAAAGATTTTTATTCTTTATTAGGTTCATTTAGTCGTTATTTAACCGGAGAAATAAAAAACACATTATTTGATGTAAATGGTAATTTATCAACTCGATTAACGGGGGAAAGTGAAATACTCGCAGATTCAGAGCCTATAAATATTGAAACGATTAAGGCACTTCGCAAATTTGAGCCGAGAATTGAAACTGTGAATGTCTTTGCTGATTTTACCGATGCTACCGAGTTTTTTAATAAAATTGAAAGCGATAAAGGGTATGTAAGAGTTAATAAATTTGACGGAACTGTTTTATTAGGTTATGCAAAAGAAGCTGAATACAAATGGTCTGATAACTCACTTGAATTGAAACTAAGGCCTAAAACTGAAAGTGAGTATTATGATATAAATATAAATATATTAAATTCGTTTAGATTGACTGGATTTTTTGTAAGTTTGTATGATTTTAATGAACAATTAATAATTACACCAAGACCATTTGACAAAATGAGATTAAATGGAGTAATTTATACGGATATAATAGCGTTTGAAAATGCTTTAATAACAGCGTTAGAATGAGTTTTATAAGACTAAAAAATAATTTAAGTGATGCAATTAACACGGGAGCAAGTTCCGCTGTTGATTACTCTTTAGCTAATTATTCGCAAATTGTTTTAAATCCGTTTGAAACTTATTTGCAATATTCTGATGTGGTTGGCGGTGCTGATTTTGATGGTAATTATACAGTTCATGTTTGCAAGTGTGATGGAACGGAATTACTCGATATTACAGAAAAGGTTGCAATACTTGAAATGATTGTTTCAGGTGTTACTCAGTTTGCTTTTGAAATAGCACCAATACAAACTGTTTTTTATATTCCGGTCATTCTTAAATTTAAACACGGAATTTCAGATTTAACTCTTTATTCAAATAGATTTACTATTAATACAGATATAAACACGACAAGGATTGATTATTTAGATTATTCAAGACCTGTTAATTTTTATCAGTCGATTAGGTTAAATATGTATTTTGATCGTGAAGATGCTGAAAGTGAAATAACGGAATACACGCAAATAAATGGAAGTAAAGTTTCAGGCCGTGCAATAGTTACCAATTTACAACATTTTATTTTTGAATATTTAGATGGCTTTACATTTAGAAATATAAACAATATGTTAGTAACTCCTATTGTTTATTTTAATGGATTGCGAGTAACTAATAAACAGATTTTACAATCAGACAAAAGGGCGAGTGATTCTAATTGGTGGGAGCAGGAAATTGAAGTGCCAATTAATTATAATGATACTTTTAGCGATACATTTCAAATATTTGCTATTTTTGAAGCGATTGAGCTTATTCCAAGTGGGTTATATACGGCTCAAATACCAGTTTATCAAAATAGAACATTTAGTAATATATTTGCCCTTCCATTTGGGAGTAATGGTTCACAAAACAAAACATTTAATAATAAATTTTCCGATGTTTTCGGAGCTTAAAAAAAAGAAATTATGCCTATAAATCCAACAACATTAAAAGCGTTAATTGATACGCAAATCACAAACGAAACAGTAGATTTTGCAATTACACCAACAGAGGTTGGAAGTAGAATGAAAGATACTATTGATTATACTACTGAGCAAATAGCTTTAGCAGAAGTATTAACAAACAAATCAACAAACGTTACTACCGATGCTGCAAGTGATACTAAATATCCAAGCGTTAAAGCGGTAAAAACTTATGTTGATGCTAATGCTGGGGTTCAAGTAGCTAAAAGCGTTAAAAGAACTTTAACACATTCTGAATTATTAAATATTTTTACAACTCCAATAGTTGTTTTACCTGCAACAGTTGGTAAAATGTATGTTCCCAAAGATATTTTAGTAAAATATATTAATAATGACGGCTGGGGTTCTGCCGGAAGTTGGAAAGTATTATTAGACACGCTTCAATTAACAAATTTTATTTCTCAAATGGGGAGTGGCACAACAACTGAACAATTCACCTATTTGTTACCGGGAAATCCAAGTAATACAACGACAAGTTTTTTTAATAAAGACGTTTTTATAACTGCATCCGCTAATCCTACTGTTCCTGTTAATGGAACAACAACAGTAGATGTATATATCACTTATTTTGAAATAACTCTTTAATGAACTTACCAAACGAAATAAGAGCCACTTTTAACCGAAATATTATTTTGGGAGTTGGAACATTGAGAGTCTATAAAGAAGGTGTTTTATTCCTTACTTTTACTCAAAATGATATTACAATAACGGGTAATTATTTTACAATAGATATTAGTAACTTATTTCCTGATAATGGTGATTATTATATTTTGTTTGATGAAGGATTAATAACGTCTATATTTGGGGAACATTATTCAGTTTCAAACCCTGATATTTGGAAGTTCACAATTCTTGATGGGGAGTTTGACAGTAATGATTTTAACAATGAATTTTTAATAAATTAAGATATGGCAACAAAAGCAAATTTAATTTCAGCAATAAACGGTTTTTTAACCGCAATTATTACACAAGCTAAAGTAAGAAGTTCAGCGAGTGCAACTGTGGATGAAATATACAACACTACTTATACAGAAAACTATTATCCACTTAGTACAACAACAACAAATATTACAACAACTATTTCACTTCAAAAGAGATATAGAATTTTGTTTAACAAATCAGGCAATAGGGTTAATTGTAGCGGGTTAATACAAAATTTTGGGGATTCTATTTTGAGTAACACAACTTGGTTAACTATTTCAAATACTGAATTTCAAGCTAAAACATTTGCTTTTGACCAAATATTTATAGCAAGATCCAATACGGGCGCATCTGCAAGGATTTCATTAACTGCTGGAGCTTTCTATGTTTTAGATAGTATTGTTGTTGGCCAACAATATTACTTTAATTTTAACTATATAACAAACGACTAAGATATGGCACAAGTAGTAATAGCACAACAAGAAACACCAAAATATAGTGAAAATTTATTTCCTTTATTTACGGCTTTTAACGAACCTTATACTGGTTGGAATATAATATCAGGAAACGGAACGGTTGATAATTCAGATATTGAAAAATATAAAGGTAATAATTCGCTTAGAGTAATCACAAATGAAGTTGACACAGTTTTGGTATTTGATTCTGCAAATACTGGTTTTTCTTTTGTAGCTCCAAAAACGGGTAATTATATTTTTTCTGTTAAGGTATTCATTTCAAGTGATTACGAGAGGGATGAGGTATTTGGTATTTTTGACACTTATATAAACAGTTCAGGAATAGGCGACTTTCAATTTGAATGGTCAAATCAAGCATCGGGATTCGTTCACGATGAATGGAATAACTTTTTCCAAATAGTTCAATTAACTGAGGATGATGTTTATGATTTATCTTTTAAATTTTATGCTGATGCAATCGGTTGTAGAGCTTATTTAGATGGCTTTAAAATGGAATTAGATAATCGTAGTTTAGGTATTCCAAGCCGTTATACTTTTCCTTTAGAGGTTGTAGATTATGAAACTGGATGGCAACAAATAACAGACTCAACATATACAGTAGCTGCACCGCTTTCAATTCTTGAGGGTGTAACAGGTAAAATTTCAACTGGAACGGTAACGGAAATAAATACACAAATACCAACGGGTGTTACAACTTTTTGGAATAATACAACTGATAAATTAGTGGCCGTTAATAATGGCGATGCTTTTAGTATGTCTTTACGTTTTAAAGCTAAAATGGACGTTCTTAATGCATATTTTGATGTTGGAATAAATATAGGCGGATCACTTGGAACTATTGCACAAACAACGCAAGTATTTCAACGGTTGGCCGATACAGAACAAAGATTTACAGTTGAATTAGATTATTTCACCGGAACTACTTTTATAGCTAATGGAGGCAATATTCAAATAACACCAATTAACGGGGATATTTTGATTTACGATATTGTAATATTAATAACACGAACACACAAAGGAAGATAAAATGGCTACATTATCGATTATTAAGTATAGCAACAAAGTATGGAAGTTTTTAGCTTCGGATGTTCCTACGGGTGCAAATGGGTTTTCATTTTCTAAATTACAAGCTGATTCTGATGGTTTAGACTTCTTTATTGTATCACAAGGTGGGGCAACTACTAATCGTTATCAATTATCTAATGTTACCGTTTATGCAAGTCAAGGAGGTACACCTGAAACGGGTTGGACTTCTATGCAAGAATTATTGTTACGTTTAGAGGAGTTAAATTTTCCGGCTTGGAATGCAGTTAGTGGGAGTGGTGGTGCTACGGCTTTTATACAACTTACTGATGCACCTGATGATTATACAAGTCAAGGCGGTAAAGTAGTAGCAGTTAAAGAAGATGAAACGGGATTGGAATTTATTGAAGGTGGTGGTGGTGGTTCACAAACGCTATCTGAAACCTTAGACAACGGAAATGTTACAGGAGGTTTTAACATAGTTATAAATGATGCCGATGCGATTGAACTTGAAAATACTTCTTTGCTAAAAAAAGGTACTTATGACTTTGGTGGAGATGGTGGCATATCAAGAATTTGTAGTGTAGGTTTTGAGGATATGTGGCAAAGTGGATTCAGACACGTTTTTGATAATAACGGACTTATAAGACATTCAACAAATTGCTTTGATGTTATTCCCGATGAAACTTTTGACGATACATTAAGATTTAAAATTGATTCATTATGGACTTTAGATAACGGTACTACTTACAAATGTTTAGATGCAAGTACTGGAGCAGCGATTTGGGAGTTATATAGCGTAGGCGGTATTCCAACGCTTCAAGAGGTATTGGACAATAACCACGATTTAGTTGATGGCATATTTAATGCTGGGACACTTGCAGGAGATGGAAATACAGGTTATAATCAAAACGCTTTAGGATATGAAGCTGGTTCTGATAATTCTGGTATTAACCAAAATGCTTTAGGAGAACGTGCTGGTGAAGTTAATACTGGTGATAATCAAAATGCTTTAGGGTGGTTTGCTGGTGCTAGTAACTCAGGTGATAATCAAAATACTTTAGGATATGAAAGTGGTGCTAGTAACTCAGGTGATAATCAAAATGCTTTAGGATATTTTGCTGGTTTTTATAATACAGGAACAAATCAAAATGCTTTAGGTAATGCTGCTGGTCAAAACAATACAGGTAATAATCAAAATGCTTTAGGTAATGCTGCTGGTGTAGATAACGCATTTAACAACGTAAACCTATTTGGAGAAAATGCACAAGCCGATGAAGATGGACAAACGGTACTTTCAAAAGATGGTACAATTATGGCTCGTATCTCAACTGCTGATTTGACAGATACACATAAATACAATTTACCTGATGCTGATGGAACAATAGCTTTAACAAGTGACATTCCACCTGCCGCAACTCCAACGCTTCAAGAGGTAACGGATGAGGGGAATGAAACAACAAACCCAATAAGATTTAATACGGCTGGTTCTGTTGTTGAAATTGGTTGTAGTGAAGTTGCTGGACAATTTTATTTTGTACATGAAGAAGTGTCAAGTTTCAAACAACAATTTTCTTTAATGGGACATACTGCTGATAGAAATGCTGATTTTCCTGATAAAGATGGAAATATTGCATTTATAGATGACATTCCAACATTAACATCACAACTTACAAATGATGGTGAAAATGGAACATCTCCTTATGTAACAGCAGACCAACTTCCTTCTAACCTTAATTTATTTGCAACAAATGTATCAAGTGATATAGCTACATACTTCAAATTGGTTACATCAATAGATGACCCTGATTATAATGATACTGCTGTAGATATACCAACAGGTGCAATTACAACAACAGGACAATTCATTGCTGCTTTAGCTACAACTGCAAATGTTTTAGTAGGGAATCCCGGCATCATCAATCTATTAACAATAGGTAATGTAAGAAGAACATCAGGAACAGGTACAGCTGAATTTTATTATGAAGTTTATCATAGAACTTCAGGAGGTACTGAAACACTAATTGCAACATCAAGTAATACAGCTCCTGTAAGTGCTGCTATTTATACTGAATTTTTAGCTGCCGCCTTATTAAATAATGGCACATTCTTAGCAACTGATAGAATAGTTGTTAAGTATTATGCTGATAGAGTAGCAGGAGGAAGTAACCCTGAATATGACTTTCAGTTTGGTGGAACAAGTCCTGTAAGAACTACATTTCCTGTTCCTGCTTCAAATATACCTTTAGATGCAATACCTACAGATGGAAGTACAAATGGTGTACAAAGCAACGGAGTGTTTGATGCTTTGGCTTTGAAAGCAAACCTTGAAAATGTAGAACAAATTATTCGTTCAAAATCAAATGGAACTTTTGGAAGTCACACCGGAGATATTGCCGAAACAGTTATTTTGTCTATCAATATTGCTGCAAATGAATTTGTGGCGGGAGATTGGATGACATTGCTTTTTTCAGGAGAAAAAGATTTGGGAGTAGGAAATGTGACTTGGAGATTGAGAGCAGGGGTAAATGGAAACACATCTGATAGTCAAATAGCTCTATTAACTGCAACCGCTGCTAATTCAAGATACTCTGCATTATATCGAGGAAGACCACAATTTTTAACGGGTAATCAATTAAGAATATGGGGTGCTTTAAGTACTTCAACTACTGATATTTCTGTTTCAGGTGCGGCTTCATTAATTTCTTTAACACCTACAAGTGCGTGGAAATTAACTTTAACTGCTCAATTAACAGTTTTAACAGAAAATGTTTCATTAACGGGATATAGAATAGGAAAAATAAAATCATTTTAATTATGTATTATCAAATAGATGAAAACGGATTTTACTTAGGTATTAAATCAGAGAATAATGAGGGAATGGAGTTTTATACAGATATTACTCCAACTGGTATGTTTAATCGTCATAAATTTGATGGAACAGAATGGATTGAAGGAGAACCTTTACCTATTGAAGTTCCGCAAGTAATCACACGCAGACAGTTTAAAATAGCTTTAGCAGTTTTAGGTAAGAATGAACAAGATATTCTAAACGGTATTAGTCAACTTCCTGAACCAACAAAAACAATAGCTTTAATTAGCTACACCGAAGCTGGAACATTTGAACGTAATAATCCTGAATTGATTTTTGTAGGTAAGACATTTTTACAAATGACAGATGAGCAAATCGATGAAATATTTATCATTGGGAATCAGTATTGATATGGGTATATTACTTTATTTTGTAGCAATTATTTTATACGTTCCATTAACAATAATAAATACTATATTAGTGCTTTCAAAATACGGTTGGAAATTCAAAACCATTGATGACTATTTTTACCAAACGGCAGTAGATATTGACAAGTTTGCAAATAGAAACTTTAGGACTTTATGGAATGAAACATTACAAAAGAATGGGTATCAGTTTGGAGATGAAAGGGAAACGGTTTCAAGTGCTTTAGGTAAAAATAAAAGAGATAACACACTAACACAAACGGGTAAAATACTTTGTGATTTATTGGATAGATTAGACGAAAACCATTGTATAAAATCAATTAAAGAATTATGAAATTCAAATTTGTAAAATTAGACTTGTTAGCAGTTGTAAGCGATTTTAAATGGTTTACATGGGATAAATTCATTAAAGAACGGTATTACTTGCATTTTGGAATTAATGCCTTAATATGTGCCTTTGCGTTTTATCCTTTAGCGGTTGGGTTTATAGTAACCGTTTTAGCAGCGTTTAGAGAAGCGTATTACACAATGAAAAACAAAGCACCATTTGATTGGGCGGACATTAGATGGACTGCATACGGTTCAATTTTTACTTTTTTAATAAAATTAATTTTTTAGATTATGGCATTTAATTGGTTAGAGATATTACTCGCAATAGGAGGAACATCAGGATTGACAACTATTTTAACGTTACAAATACAAAGGCGAAAGGGCAAGGCAGAAGCTGGACAAGAGGAAGCAAAAGCACACCAAGAAGATGTTAAGGCGAAAAAAGATTTAGCCGATTTAGAGAGGGATATTTATACACGACTAATTAGCACAGTTAATACTGAACTTGAAACTCGTGACAAGAAAATAGACACGCTTCAAGAAACGCAAAATAATTTGTTAAAAACTATTGATTTGCAAAATGGTAATATTAAG
>Ga0105098_10000155_pt1 | contig 21258 bp, 47 predicted proteins | sample PPLLak21cMay2015_FD_79137 | JGI IMG/M metagenome (GOLD analysis project Ga0105098, IMG submission 79137) | Freshwater sediment microbial communities from Prairie Pothole Lake near Jamestown, North Dakota, USA - PPLs Lake P7 Core (1) Depth... | ecosystem: Environmental > Aquatic > Freshwater >... | reverse complement strand
TGGCTACTATGTCTGCTACTCCCGTAGTTGCATCGTCTGTGAATGAAGAGATGGCAAATATTCTCATGAAGGCAATCAGTGATGCCAATCTTCCCGGATTCGATTATCTCGAATTCAAGGATGCAATTGCTAAGATGAGTAATGCTCCAATGACAGAACAGCAACGATTTGTTGCCGTGTTTAGCACCGCGCAGGTAATGGGTGTTAAGTATGCTGATCTTATTGCATCCATTGATCATTATGTTTCAGTTGTTGGAAAACAGCGTGAATCATTTATGTCAAATGTCGATCAGGTTGTTAAGGAACAGGTTGATTCTCGATTGGAATCGATTACTGGAAGCGAGAAGAAGATTGCAGATGCTCTCGCAAAGATTGCTGAGTTGAATGAATTTGTTGTAAAGACTCAGCAAGAAATGCTCAATCTAAAGAATGAAGTTGCTCAAAGCCAGCAACAGATTGATAATACACGTTCTTCTTTTGAAGCAACTTTCAACATGGTTGTCGGTCGTCTCAATGAAGATAAAACTAAAATGACCACATATCTCGGAAGCATGCAATAAAGGAGTAATGCAGATGGAAACGTATACACCCAAGGGATTTTTCGATAAGCCAGAAGGCAAGATGGGCATGGTATTTATTGTACTTGGAATCTTCGCATTCCTTGTATTCGGTAATACAATTATGCCTTACATCATCACGGCATTGCAGAATACAATTCATGCAGCCATTCTAGGTGCTATTGTACTAGGCACTATTTGGCTTCTTATGAATAAGAAGTTCCGACTTCTTTGCTGGAATCTGTATAAGAGTTCGATGCGATTTATTACCAGTATGTTTGTGACAATTGACCCAATCGGTATTATGAAAAATTATATCGAATACATGGCTGAAAAGATCGAAGATATGGATAAGCAAATTGGTATTCTTGGTGGACAGAAGCAGAAGCTACAAAGAACTATCAATGAACGTAAAGAAATTGCCGAAGAATGCGCTCGATTGCTAAAGGCTGCACAGAAAGCTGGTAATAGTGAACAGGCGACAATTAATTCACGTAAGTTAGCTCGTGCTGTAGATTTTGTAAATAAACTAAGCGTTACGCTTGATAAGATGGATGCGATCTATCGAGTTCTTGATAAGATGAAGCGAAATGTTGGTCTATTGCTTGAAGATACTAAGGATGAAGTTGATACTCGTGAACAGGAATATTCTGCAATCAAAGCAGCTCATCGTGCTATGAGTACAGCGAAGAGACTTATTGCTGGTGATGAAGCTAAAGAATTGTTCGATCAATCTATGGAATTCGTAGCTGATGATATTGCAAACAAGATCGGTGAAATGGAAAGAGCTATGGATGCATCCAAGAACTTCATGGAATCTATCGATTTGCAGAATGGTGTATGGGATGAACAGGGTCTTAGTATTCTTGAGAATTTGGAAAAGGGTGGATCTCTGTTCTCTTATGAGACTACAAAGTCAAATGAACGTGGGTTGACACCTAATTTCGGATCTCGTGCATATATCACTGCTCCAAAAAGCACTGAAACTATGACCACTTCGCAATTGAATCCAAACTTTGAAGTCTTTTTCAAAAAGCCTGAAAAAGTAGAACAGAAGTAAGATTTATCAATGCGCAAGAAGGTAGATGGAAACATCTACCTTTTTTTATTTTTATATTGACAAAGATATCAAAAATTCCTATATTAGTTAGGCCATAAAACAATAACAAACCAAAAAAGGAGTCAAGCATGGCAAGTGCAAGCAAGATTAAGTTGAATGCAGGTGGGAAGGTTCTAATTCTCGTCCTGATTGGTATCGCACTGTTCTTCGGTTATAAGAAGTTCGGTGATAAGATTCTTCCTCAAGGCGAATCCGCTGGTGATGTGAAGGGTATGATGTCCGGTAATTCCAAGAATGAATGCATCGAAGTCGGTGTGGTTACTTGGGGTGGTTATGCTGGTGGTGAATATTTCAATAATGGATTTGCTGACAATGCTGAATCTCGGTTCCGTAAGGACTATGGCATTTGTGCTAACTTCCATTTGATGGATGACTTCGCAGCATCTCGTGCAGCATTCCGTTCTGGTGATATGGATCTTATGTGGGTGACAATGGATGCATTCCCTACCGAAGTGGGTGGATTTGGGGAACCAGTAAAGTTCTTGTTCCAAGCTGACTGGTCACGTGGTGGAGACGCTATCGTATCTGTCGCTGGTATTAATTCTGTCGGTGATTTGCTCGGTAAGAAGATCGCAGTAGCCGAAGCAACTCCGTCTCATACATTCCTCTTGTGGATGCTTGATATGGCTGGGTTGAGTGTACAGGATGTAGAAATTGTTACTGTTCCATCGGCAATTGATGCAGCAGCAGCATTTAAGTCTGGTAAAGTAGATGCAGCAGTTGTGTGGAGTCCAGATGATGACGGTTGTGTTAAGTCCGTATCTGGATCAAAGGTTCTAATCAATACTAAGCAAGCAACTCATATTATCGCTGATGGATTCATGGTTAAGGAATCTGTATACAAGCAGAAGAAGGCTCAGCTTACTAAGTTTGTTGAGGGTTGGTTGAAGGGTTCGGATGAAATCAATAGTTCCGAAGCTAACAAGCAAAAGGCTGCTGACATTCTGGTGGCAGGACTTGGGATTGATAAGGCTACAGCAGTTAATGCAATTAACAATGTTCGTCTTACCAGTTACGGTGATAATCTTGACTTCTTTGGATTGAATTCTTCTTACACCAATGTGAAGGGTGAAGATCTCTATAATAAGATGTCCAAGGTGTACTCTAGCTTGCGTCTTGCTGATAAGGACAAGATTCCTGCATATGGTACGGTAATCGATCCAGAATTTATTAAATCGATTAATCTATCCACTGGAAGTGAAGCACAGGCAGAAGTTCAGCATACCTTTACTAAGGCCACTGCAAGTGAAGTAACAGCCGTTGCGGTTGCAAGTAAGCCAGTACGAGTAACCTTCCCAAGTGGTAGTGCTACTCTGGATGAGAATGCAAAGGAACTGATTCAGTTGAAGTTCGTAGACGATGCACGAGCTTTCCCAAATGCTCGAATCCGAATCGAAGGTAATACTGATGCTGTTGGTGATCATGCTTCTAATGTGGCTCTTTCTAAGCAACGTGCAGCCTCTGTAGTGAACTACATGGTACGTGAACTTGGTATGGATGCTAATCGATTCATCGTAATTGGAAATGGCCCTGATAAGCCTATCTGTTCTGATGAGACTGCTGGTTGCTACGCTAAGAATCGTAGAACTGACTTCCAGATTCTTCGCCAGTAATAGTTAATCAAATATGAAATGACGGTTGACAACGACCGTCATTTTTTCTATATTATGGCATGGAGAAAAATATGAATGAAATCTATGTTTTATCAAATGGAAATAACTCTATTGAATTCATGATTAATAATGTAGGTGAAGTACTCGGTGTATTTCTTACATTTGAAGAAGCTGTAGAAGCGTCTAAGAATGAGTTGTACAAATACTTTCCATTCTTGTATATTGAGAAAATGCGTTTGGGTAATCCAGACCCTAAATCCAATATCCTAAATTCATGGGAAGGTGAAGTCATGATTGATGGTACACGAACCTTTACCGACCAATATTAATATGATATCTGAGCTTGTTGTATGTGAATCATTTAATAAAATATGTAATGATTTAGATGCAGAACTAAAATGTGATATGTCGCAAACAATGAGATGTGATGTATCATCTGATGATTTCATAAATCTACGTACTTTAGTAAATGTGAAAGATGTAGAATATGAATTTTATCGTCAATCGATAATTGAACTTAACAAAGGAAATAAAAATGATCAGTGAATTGTTTATGTTACGAGGAAAGTTGTCAGCGAAAACAAGTAGTGTATTGTTGTTCGCTGGTTTGGGATTCATTTTGTTGGCATGGCAGATTGCATCGTTATTTATTCCGAGTGGGTTGCTACCATCACCGCTGAGTGTGGTACAAACATTCCCTGAATTGCATTTTAAAGATGCTCTTATTCGAAATCTTGGATACTCAATCTATCTCAATGTAATTGGATATCTAGAAGCTATTGCTATCTGTATTCCAGTTGGATTCATTATTGGATTGTTCCCTATCTTCCGTGAAATGTTTAGCAAACAGATTGATACTTTCCGATTTATTCCGTTGACTGCGGTTACTGGATTGTTTATTGTCTGGTTTGGTATCGGAAATACTATGAAAGTTCAATTCTTGGCTTTTGGTATCATCGTATATCTGCTTCCTGTCGTTGTTCAAAGTATTCATACTGTAGCTGATGTGTATCAGCAAACTGCATTCACACTGGGTGCAAGTAAATGGCAGACTATTAAGAGTGTGTTTATTCCATCTGTTATTTCAAAGTTGATGGATGATATTCGAGTATTGGTTGCTATCAGTTGGACATATATCATTATTGTTGAAATGATGAATAAGACTGGTGGTGTTGGTGGATTGGCATATACATTTGCTCGACAAGGAAGAATTGATAAAGTATTCGCACTTCTGTTTGTGATTATCTTTGTTGGATTCATCCAAGACAAATTGTTTGTATTCCTTGACAAGAAACTATTTCCTTACAAGCATGCATCGGAGGTTTAATAATGAGTGCTGAACAAAAAATTAAAATGATCAATACCGAACTTCCTGACATTGTGGAACTTCGTGGTGTGAAACAAGTGTATGGTGACAAACCTCCTGTGCTTGAAGATTTTAATATGCTTATTGAAGATAAGCCTAATCAAGGTCAGTTTGTTGTAATGCTTGGTGCTTCTGGTTGTGGTAAGAGTACAGTGCTTCGATATATTGCTGGATTGCAGAAACCAACATCTGGCGAAGTTCTATTGTATGGGAAACCACGCACTGATACTGATCGTGTTGGAATGGTGTTTCAGCAGTATTCATCATACCCTTGGTTGACCGTTTTGGATAACGTAGCACTCGGTTTACAGTATAAAGGTGTCTCTGCTAAAGAACGCAGAGAAAAGGCCATGGAGATGATTGTAAAGGTCGGGCTTGAGGGTCATGAGAATAAGTATGCTCAGTATCCTACTTTGTCTGGTGGTCAGTTGCAACGTGTAGCAATTGCTCGTAGTTTGTTGTATGATTCCAAGATTCTTTTGATGGATGAACCATTTGGTGCGTTGGACATCGAAACCCGTTCCCAGATGCAGGATTTGCTTGCTAAGATTTGGCTTGAAATTACACCTACCATTATCTTTGTTACTCATGATATTAGCGAAGCTGTATATCTTGGTGATGATATCTATGTGATGGGCAGAAACCCCGGAAATATTATCGGTAAGTTCACTTCACCTCTTCCACTTGCTCGTACACGAGATATGAAGCGTAATTCCTCATTCGTGACTCGTGTGAATGAAATTGAAGACTTCATGGTATCAAAGGGTCACGGATGAAATTACCTACTTACATAGCCTGTATTGCCTCTTATTACGATGCTGATCCATCAATTGAAGTTCTTAAATCAATTGTTATTACTCGCACTAAAGATGATTCAGTCGTTGTTCGTAGATGGTTTGATTTGAATGATTATACAGATGATGAAGCCTGTGATGAAATAGATTCGATTGTTGGATACTATAAAGATCGGAATGAACATATCGATGTCATATTTGGAACCGAACTATTAAAGATGGTGAAGGTCGGAAGAGAATATGAAATTCGAATGATTACACAGGCGCATTACCGAAAAATTATTAAATACAGGAAATCAAATGAAAACTAACGAAGAATGGGAATTGATTCACACTTACATCAAGACGCACGAATGGAAGACAATTCCATGTTTTAGTGGTGAAGAATGTTGGTGTCGATTGATTCAATGCGTTGATATTCCAGAAGGTGAAGATGCTGATTTGTATACTCTAAATAATTCTGGTTCTATCGGTAAAGATATGGCTGAATTCATTGTCGAAGAACATAATAGAGCATTGACTAGAACTATTTGGAAGATAGATTTGTCTAACTGTACAGAAAAAGAAAAAGACGAAGCTGTGGAGTTAATTAGGAAAGCAATGAATGATTAACCCAATTGAAATTTGTATGGAATCCACATTTAACTCTCGTTATATAGATTCTACATCGTTATTAAGGGGAATCGCGTTTCATATGTTACCAGCACCTCTTGATGAAGATATTACAATCGGATGTATATATGATGTTAAATTTGATTTAAATGAACAATTGCATACACATATAAAATTTCTGTTGATATCCACAGTTAAACAATTCATGATTAAATAAAAGGAAATGATATGAAAAAGATTTTTAGTTTGGTTTTTATTGGTTTGCTTCTGGTTGGATGTGGAGCCGATTCTGATAAATGTTTAAGGAATGTACAGGCTACATATCCAAATAGTGATATTGTAGTTGATCCTAGTAATCGATTTACATTCATTGTAAAAACGTCTGATGGATCAATTCATCTTATTAAAACAGCGTATGCAACAAACACAGATATTTCAAGTGATCTAATCATATTCAAAAATAAATAATTATGAATGAAAATGAAATTCGCTGCATGGATATTGATTTGAAAATGGCTATCCGTAGTTTTCTGTATAGTAAAGAATATTATGGAACTATGATTAATTATCCTGATGATATAGTAGAAGATTTGGAAGCATATTTGAAAGAACGTAAATTTGATTTAGGTTGTATAGTACAATACAAGTAAGGAATATATGTGGATACAACTATTTTTAGTTTTATATGCACCAATTAGTTTTGGATTTATGATGAGAGCCATCGATACTAAAAACTACAATGCTATACTTGCATGGTCTTGTAGCTGGATATTGTTATGGTTATCGTATACACATGGATTAACAACAGGAACATAATAATGAAAAATATACGAACATTTTTTCTAATACAGAGTATTTTTTCTGCCCTATCGTTTGTAATGCACGTGATTGAAGGAAGTGATCAGTGGTTCAGTCGCATGTGTTTATGTATAGGGTGTGTTGCTGTGTATGGGATTTTAAAAGAATTGCGTAATATTCGGGAGAATAAAAAAGATGACTAAGAAAGTATTAACACCAGATAATGTATGTGATTTATTGCCATCATATGATTGGATTATCAGCGATATCAATTACTTTTTGAGAAAGGGCATTACAACATTTAGTGTATATAGTAAAGATAGGCTCGAAGTCACTGTATTTCATGAACCTGTTATTCGAGAATGGCTATCAACTGCTGGATGGATATGCGATAAAGTGTTGCATGTCACCTGTAAAGGATTTGGTACAACACATATCGATATAGTAGTGAGACCTAAGACCAATAAGTTATTAGGACAACCACTGCATCCAGATACTCCAGCCGAGTAGTTTACCATCTAATATAAATACCATTCCACTCTGACCACCAGCAGATAGAGGATTACGATATTCATAGTTATTAAACACCTTAACTATGATTCGTTCTCTGTCTTTGTTTGATGGTACAAGTTCACACATAGCTTTAATAGTATTATCCCATTCAGTTTTAGTTGGGATTGATAGACGATTTCCCACTACATTCTGCTCTGGGAATTTCCCACCATGTGCATATTTATACACTTGGATAGCATCCTGATATCTGAATGAGAAATTTAGTGCTTCAAAGTAGTCAGCACGTTGAAATATATTTTTCCAGCCATCTGTGAGTTTTGTTTCGAGTGATTTTTTCATGATAATTCCTTCTGTTAAATAGAAAGATATATCATTATATCTAGATAATTTGCTATATTCTGGTAATATATGGAGTTATTATGAAACGCGATACATATTTAAGCATTGACATGGATTTTTGGTGTAAATACCAAGGTTTTAGTAAAGTTATTAATTTTTTTAACTCATTAGACAATGTAAAAATAAAACCAGTCGTTGTAAAATATCATCATGAACTTACTAAATATGTTAATGCTACTCCTAACATATCAAGACTTATAAATATGGATTATCATTCTGACATAGCAGATGTGATTAAATGTGATAAGCACAATTTTAATGAAGGTACATGGGTAAACTACGTCAGACTGGAAGAAAATTCAGAGTATGTATGGAGATATCCAATGAATAAATGTATTGGGTATAACACTGGATATTGTCATGGGGATCAACACAGTAATCCATTTAACAAGGCGCATCAGAATAAGTACCATTGGAATCGAGTATTAAAAACGTATGGGCCAGTAGAACCATGGGAACTTAATAGAATCGCAGCAATCGGAATATGCATGAGTCCTAATTGGACATACTCTAAGAACGAGTATTTTGCAAACTTACTGAGACATAAGGGATATGTAAACAATCACGAATATGAAATTCTCATGGATGGTTTTAGTGATAACTTAAAAACCCATGAAGCAAAAGAATTCTCTAAATTGAATAAAAAATTGCTATATTGATAAAAAAGGTAATTGTATGAAAGATGTATTTGAAGCTATTTTCGGATTAGGACTGATGGTTCTTGCTATTTATTTAATAGTATCTGCTATTGGATGGGGAGCGTTCATTGGTATTTATTTGCTAATATGGGCAAATAACATAGGACAAAACAATAGAAAGGGATAACTATGTATAGTATATTGATATGTTGTATAATTGGAGTATTGATTGCTATTAAATTTTTACCGAAAGAATTTTTCTGGGTATATGTTGCCCCTATTGTTATTATGAGTGGGTTTGTTGGATTTTTAGTTGCTGTGTTGATACCAGAAAACAAATTCGAGGAATATCACATAACAAGAGAAATTGTATCGTTGAAAGATAATACTGGAGTATCAGGTTTGTATCTCTCAGTTAATCCCACTATGAGTTATTCGATGTATGTAAAATCAGGCGATGGTTATCAATTAATAACCCAAGGAACTGATAATACAATAATTAAATATGATTCACTTAATCCTCGGATTGAATCTTATGCAACCCGTGCAATACCTGATAAGTTAGACAATTTTGCTATATTTAGAGTGATGATGAATAATGTTGTTTTTAAGACAATCATATATGTACCAGAAGGTAGTATAAAGAAAGATTTCAAGTTGGATGCTGAATAATGAGTCAATTAGATGATGTACTAGCTAGATTCGGTAATGCTGATTATTCTCCTGAATTTTGGGAGCGTGTAAGATTGCGAATCATTCAGGAGCAGAAAGAATATGCGGAACAAGAACGTGCATCAATTCCTACTTGGCAAGATTTCCAAAAAAGATATGGAGTGATAAATGACTGATAACTTTAGACCTAATATAATATTACCTGATGGGGAGATAATAGATTTCGGTCTATTTAGTGAAGCTGGTATGATGCTAAAAGATGAAATTAGAGATGAACTTGATAAAGAGTTGTTAAAGTGTATACGTGATGAAATCAACAATGAAATTATTTTGAGGGACAATACATGAATATCGAAACTGGTGAAATTAAACGATTTGGAAGTGATGAAGAATTTGATCATGAAAAATTTGTAGAAATTAAAGAAGCCTTTATGACTAAACTTCAACAAGAAACTGAGAAGGTAAGTAAGTTTGATTCTCAGTCGGAACTAGGTAAGTTATTTACAGGAAATCGTAAAGAAAGACGAGAACGTGAAAAGCTAATTAAGAAACTAGCTAAACATTCAGCCTCGAAGATACGGTAATGAAGATTTGTACATGTGAATGCCATAAATATAGTGATTGTAGAATGCGTAGCATGGAATGTATGTGCTGTCGCATAGCGGAACACAAGTATTTGCTAGATGATGGAACTGTAGATCCAGCAAAAGTAGATGAACTAGTGAGTGAATCAATTAAACGATGGAAACTATTTAGAAAGGCATCTTTCATTGAATATTTCCCTGAAAGAAAAGGTAAGAAAAAATGAATACGTATATCAAAAAATTTCATAACGAACTGAGAATACTTAAAGAGAATCTAGCGGAAGGCAACAAACTTCTGATTGAGGATTTTATTCCATGTATCGAACAAATAGCTGAAATATTTTCCAAGCAAGGTCACAGTGGAAGTTCTGCCCCCGCATATGCAAATGCTGTATCAAATGCTATAAAGAATGTGCTTATGTTTCAACCACTATCTCCTATAACAGGTAATGATAATGAATGGGGGACAGAAGCTGGATCAGATCAGAATAGTAGATGTAGTGCTGTGTTTAAGGATGGTGATAATGGATCTTATTATCTGAATGCTATCGTATGGCAAGGTGAAGATAAATATGACACATTCACTGGAACAATTGAGGGAGTATCTAGTAGACAATTTGTGAAGTTCCCATTCACACCGAAGACATTTTATATTGATGTGTATCGAGAGTTATATGATGAACGTCAACATAATAAAGGTGAAGTAGTTCAATGTGGCTCCGGTGATTACGTCTATTTCATAAAGGATAGAAATCAACTAAAGGCAGTCGCTGAATATTATGACATGAGTAAAAGATTCAAAGTTCACAATAAGGCATAATTATGAAATATATACTTGGATTATTTGTATTATTTCTGATGTCATGTGAGACAGATAATAGAACTATTTCTGTATATAAATTGACGTATTGTGATATTAGGCCACCTGAACAAGTATATTGTTCATCTATAAGTGGGATGCCACCAACAATCGAAACATGGAAGCAAGCAGTGTCTGTGTTTTCGTGTAGAGATTTAGGTGGTAATCATTTTAATAAGTTAAATGTATGCGATACAACGTTAATAACAATAAGTGTGACTGAATAATATGTTTAAGTTAGTTCTCAAACATTTTATACGCGAATTGGCATTAACGTCATTATTCGATGCTTTAACTCGTAATTTTCCAGTCAAAACTATATGTGATTTAACTGATGCTGAAAAATTAGAAATTGTTAAGGCATTAACTAATTCTTTATATGATTACCCGAATAGCATAATTGATTCATATGATATTCCTATTATAGTAGACATGGTTAAAGATCAAGTTAATATAGATAAAGCATCGGTATCTCAATATGTGACTGAACTTATATATCTTGTAAATGAACGAAATATAATGGAAGCAAACATGCCAAAGCAAACAGCGTATGATTCAGATTCATATACAGGAAGGCGTGGAATGTCACCTAACAGCAGATAAAAATTATGCATTGACATATACCCAAATAGTTTCTATATTACTACCGAAGCAACTATTTGGAGTAATATATGCCTAATCATATCGAAAATCGTCTAGAAATCATTGGAAATCGGAAACAGGTAAAGGAAGTGTTTGATGCATTCAATACTTTCATACCTAGACATGAACATTTGGCACATAACGGAGATGTCATATGCAATAAAACTGGTGAAAAGTATGCATATGGATGGTATAACAAAGAAACCAATACATTCAGTCGTAGAAACGAAGCCGATGTGCTTGGGATTCCTGATGGATGGGAAATTAATTATGAAGATGATTACAATCATTTCCCTGATTTTAATAAGGTTATTCCACAACCCGATAACATATTTAATGGCGATATTGGCAGAGCAGAAGAGGAACAGTGTGCCAGAGAAGGTAGACCTACGTGGCTTAATTGGAATCCTTGTAACTGGGGAAGTAAGTGGAATAGTTACTCATGTGCAAAGAAAAAGAGCAATATATTCACATGGCAAACTGCTTGGAGTGGTGTTCCTAAAATAGTTGTAGCCATTAGTAAGAAATTCCCAACCATTGAATTTGTATACGAATATGCGGATGAAGATACCGGATGTAACACTGGTGTTTATAAGCTGCTCAATGGAATTGTTGAAGAAATCCATTACACTAATAATTCGATTGAGGCATATGAATTGGCATTCAAATTAGATCCACGTCGAAAGAAATGGTATAAGTTGGTTGATGGCAAATATGTGAGTAAGGAAGATTAAGAATTATGAATAAATGGATTGATATAAAGAGTGAATCACCACCGATGGATATTCCTGTATTAGTCTACATAGAAAGAGAATTTCTTGGAAGTAGATATCATACAGCCGTATATCATACCAATGTTTCATTTGTTGCAGGGCATTTTAAATTTGATGTGCCTAAAGTGACTCACTGGAAACTCATTGAATTAGTGGAGGAATAATGAATGAATTAATCCACGAACCAAATGTAGTTAGAATATGGAATGGTACATTAATTGACGTGAATAAAATTGTTAGCATATCACGTCCAACTTTATATAGAGCATATAATAGTGCAATGGCTAAATCTAATGTATCAGTTGTTATATACGGTGATGGAAACACGCCTATAACTATTACTGAATATGCTTTTGAATTGTCTTATGATAAGCGACCATATAAATTTATTGATGATTTTGACTTATTTGAAGCTCACTGGAAGACAGTTACAGGTGAATGGAAAGCAAATGCAATTGACGATGAGATTGTATTCTACGCTGATTTTAAACGAAAAGTTGATATTTTAGTTGATTATTGGACTAAAAGTAAAGAAATAACCGACCTATTTCCTATAAATGGTTGATTATTTTCTATATTTGTCATATGCCTATAAAAACAGATAAAAAAGTATATAACACAGTACAAGAATGGTTTGATGATATGAGTTCAAATTTTAATTGGTTTGAACGTAATATTGAAATTCCATTTTATAGATATTTCTGGAACTATGTGAGAGATTTCTATTACGGTCTTATTCATCTCCCCGGAAATATCCGTAAATGGGGTAAATTCGTATGGAATGATCGTGATTGGGATTATACATACACACTACAAGCACTTGAGATAAAATGTAGAGCACAGGCAGCATGTTTAAAAAACGGTTATGCTGAAAATAGTGAAATGTATGCACAGCAAGCACTTGATTGTGCAGAGGCCATCAAACGCCTTATAATGGATGAATATGTAGATTATCGACTTGAAATTGATAAGAATAAACGTGAAATTACAGATCTTATGAAAGAATATAGTGAAAAACGAAATGCAGATTTGGAAATTGTACACAAATCATTTGAAAATATTAATAGATGGTGGGATTGATGAAGTTATTTAAATATGTGAAAAGTAGATGGAATCGATATTATTCAATTACGTTTTTTGATTATAAATTAAAAGAATATGGTGGACATGGACATATTCTTGCTCGTATTATAAATAACAAACTTATTAATAAATTGTTTTATATAGATTATGCTGGTATTGGTATTTCTACAAAACCACAGTTAGGATATTATTCTACATGGTACGATGGACAGCATAATGTTTTGTGGCTCGGATTTATATGTATAGATTGGGGTGGATCACCACATTTGGAAATTGATTGGATTATACCGAGATTTAAATATGTCGAAAAAGAAAAATAAAATAGATCCACTAGGCATTAAAAATGTCTGTTTTTCGCATTGTAAAAGCGTCTCTAAAAAAGATAAAAGACAAAAACAATGGAAGAAACAACGGCTTACTCGTGGATTTGATAACACCGAATTGTGGAACTTAGATACCACAATCTGTTCATTTATTTATCCACGGTTGATTGAATTTAGAAAGAATACTTGTGGATACCCGCCTTCGTTTACTAAATTGAAGACATGGAAACGTGTTTTAGATAAAATGATATATTCATTGAAGACCGTTGTGGTTGACGATCAATTCACACCACGATCAGTGAAGGATAATCGAGATATTGATATTGGATTTGCATTGCTTAAAAAATATTTTTGGAACCTATGGAATTAATATGATAACTGATAAAGATATACACACCGGAAAAGTATCTGAAATAACAGCATACGGAAAGACATGGAAAATTGGTAAAATAATTGAACATACATTTGGAGAGAATGATTTATCATACAGAATAATAATAAATGAAAATTCTAATAATGAAATTTGGTATGTAAATTATTTTCATACGAAGGAATTCATAAATTCTGGATCGTTGGCAGGAACTGAATTTATATTTGGTAAATTAGAATCATATGCAACTACGCCTCATTATATCCCATTTGATTCTGTTGATGAACTTATCCCTCACCTCGGAAAACCACTTCAATACAAATTGGTTACTGATAATAATGACATAGTTATTATAACAGCATTAGATCGTAAAAATAAATTAGTTACTTATAATGGTCGTATAGGAAACTTAAAAAATCTATTTGAATCGTTTGTATTTCTTGATGGAACTCCTGTTGGTAAACTGGCTCCTGCTAATTCAATCAATGAATATGAATTTCAGGCAAAGCATTCACAACGTGATTATTTTGCCAAGATTACCATAGATGCCGATAGAATCAATTTGTATTCATGTGGGTATATATCATTTGATACGATCCGTGAAGTTACTGTACAGGGATGGAAAGTAAATGTAAGAGCGTGTGGAGTTGGAATCAAGGATGGAAAGAAACGATTCATGGAAAATTGGATTGTGGATCATCATATGGCATTTGAAAGTAGTGAATTAGCTAATTCATTCTGTAACAAATTGAGTTACAGACAAAAAGAAAAGTATAGACCTGAACATATTGCTTGGTGATATAAACAGTAATGACAATTAAATATAAGGATGTATAATGTCTAGTGAAGTTAGTTCGGAAGTAACCGACATCGAAATAAATATCGTGGAAATGGCAGATAAAAATGGATGGAAAGTTAGTAATAACTTAGAAAGAATCGCAAAGGCGAAGAATCGGTTTTTTGGATTAGCTGAATGGCATAGATGCCCTTGCTATCCACCAAGCGATACTATTCATGGATGTGGAACCGAGGCATGTAGTAAACAGATTGAAGACGATGGTAAATGCCATTGCAATCTATATCTAAAGGGATGATATGAAAACTTACGTTGATGGTGATAGAGTAAGAGCAATATGTGATTACTGTGCAGAACTTGTAGAAGTTGAATTCAGAACATGTGAGTATGTTACTGACGTTAATGATCGTATACCAAACGTAATGCAGGGATTTTGTACTGAATGTGGTGAGCGTCTATTACTCCCTCCTCAATCAAGTCAAGTCATATCTCAATATTTCAAAGACAAAATTTGCACAATAAATCTGTGAGTATAACATGATTACTATAAATGGCGTAACATACAGTGGAAATAATATTAGCATCAGTAAGGGTAAAGTTATTATTGATGGGAAAAATGTAACACCCGATGCTAAGAATATTGATATCAAAATTGATGGAAATGTAACTGAATTGAAAGTAGATGCATGTGATTCATTAGTTGTCAATGGTAACTGCGGATCTGTGTCTACCATGAGTGGTGATGTTGAGATTGATGGTGATGTCACTGGAAATATTTCCACTATGAGTGGCGATGTTGATTGTGGTACTGTTGGTGGAAATATCTCTACTATGAGTGGCGATATAAAGAACAAAAAATGATTAAACTCGCATTGAAGCATTATCTATTTGATGTTGGATTATCAGTATTTTTTGATAATGTTTCAAAGTCATTTACGAGACTTAAACAATATAAATTTACCAGAAACCCAGAAAAATTAAGAGAGTTATATCCTCTCGGAAGTATAATATATGCTGATTTTGAATTGAGTGTATGGGGTGTCATTCCAGACTATCACGCTAAATTAGAATTCACAAATCATCCATGTAGAATAACAGGATATACAGAGCATTATAATTCATTGTATTGCTACGCTAATGGAATCTATACTCATGAACGAGTTATATTGTTCTTTAATGATGAAACTAATAGATGGTGTTCTCATGTAGGAACACCAGTAGATCATTCAGATTTAAGTGAATCCGTCAAAGAGTTAGCATACAATAATCAAATGCCTGTTAATTATCATTGACAAATTTAGCGAATTAATCTATATTGTATATGCTGCGTGGAATATGGGTACACTGCATATCTGAATAAGATATGAACACCTGAGTCCAGCCTCTGCCACTAGCTTGGCACCACAAGAATATATAGGAGTGACTTCCTGTAGAGAGTCTTGATGCATAATATCTGATACCACTCGTGACTTGTCATCATAGGGGGGCGAATTTCAGAGCGTTCAAAAATTGACCCTAGTTTGAACATTAAAGATCATTCAGAAATGGATGGTCTTTTTTTATTAAAATTACCATTGACAAAAATTCATAATTTCCTATATTACTATAAAAGGAGTCATTATGAAGAAATTTATGTTAATTCTAATGTTAGCAATAACCGCCATTCAAGCGAATGTGCATGAATGTTTGATTGATGATACTAAGAGCCTATCAACTCAAATACAGTCCTGTAAGGTGGCTGCAATCAGGGCAGAATGCGAACAGAGAGGTGTGGATGTATGGTCGAAAACATACACGGATGGAAATACACTTCAAGCAGATGAAATTAAGACAAAATCAACCTGTTCGAATATGAATATTCAAATAAGTAACATCGATGTAACTGATAGTGTAATTGTGGTTACATATACATCTATCACTGATAAACAAGAGGTTCATCAAGTAAGCATGGAACAATGGGGAAATTTGAGTGTTGCAAGTGAAAAAGTATCAAGTCGATATGATCGTATTAATAGAGCTGATTCAACTACACTCATGGATGTAGCAGTTGCATTACAAGTTGATTCTAGAGAAATCAAGAAAAAATTGCTTGTGATGAAAGCAAAATCTATAAGAATTGCGCAAATTATTATGGAAGATTAAGAAAAAGTTTCTATATTAAGAAAAAACTAACAAAAGGTACACACATGAAAACGATTCTAGTTATCGCATTGGCACTCGGTATTTTCACTTCCTGTACTGATAATCAGATGGCACGGGCTTGGGGTGGAAAGCAAACAATCACTATTGAAAAGGGCCAGAAAGTAGTTCAAGCATCATGGAAGGATGGAGATCTTTGGATTTTAACTCGTCCTATGACTGAATCTGATGTTGCAGAAACATGGACATATTCGGAGAAATCAAATATGGGCATTATGGAAGGTCAAATTAAATTTGTGGAGTCCAAGTAATGAATAAATTCGTCATAATTGTGATGGCATCCATCTTCTTTTTTCTCGGAAGCGTAGTATTTCTGGTTTCTGGGAATAACAGAGCTAAAATGGATATGTCTGAATCAAGTGACGATACAATTCCAATTTTGGATGATAAAAACGTCCCAGTTGGAATCTATATTCCAAATCGAGAATATAAAGTTCAGCATAAATTGACAATAGATACTAAAGACGGAACTGTAACTCAAATACGAATGTCCGTTATAATGGATCACTGATAGGATACAATTATGAATCGTTACATAGATTTTATGAACTCTGAATTTCCTCTTAGTATGTCATTGTATTCAGAAGACAAAGTAATTCATAACGTGGGATCGTATGAATTCACATTGAGCGTGGTGGCAAATATTCCACCAACTGAAATTGCACGATACACGAGAGTAGAATATCACTTGGTTGTATTGCACAATGGAAAGCCATCGCTGAGTCTACGCTTTGGTAGTGTAGATAAGTTGCTAATTTACCTGCAAGAGTTTGCTAAAGCAGAAACTCATAAAAATACATTGGAGTCTGATTTTCATCCTTCAATTAGATTTCATTCATGGAATAAAGACGAATAATTATGTATGTACAAATAGATGAAACTGTGCGAAATCAATTACATAAGAATGTAATCTGTCATATGCTGATGGGTTCTCATGCTCATGGATTGAATAATGAAAACAGTGATATCGATTATCTATACATATTCGAGGAAGATATCAATTCTTTGTTTCGAGAAGATAATGGATGGCAGTATAAAACAAAAGATGTTGATGAGAACTATCAATCATTAGGGACATTCATTAGAAATGTTGTTAAGAGTGAAAGTCCAACTAACTTTGAAGCATTACTTGGTGGTTGGAATTTTTCAACTGTGTCAAATAGGAATGCTGTGATATCTGACATATTCACTATTCTATCTAAGAATCGATCATATGCACTTATCAAATCATATCTTGGGTTTGCTAAGAAAGATGGTGCATGGCTAATGAAAACATTGGATGATAGAATAACCAATGATATATGTAACAAGTTATCTCATTTTTATCGAGGTGTGGAAACTGCTAAGATTCTTTTGAATAATGAAGAGTATATATTTCACTCTGATTGTAATTACGATTATAGATTTCGGACTGCGTATAATTATAAGAATAATCATCTCGGAAATACAAAAATTTCAGAGTTGAAAGAAATGATAATTGTAACGTTGTTTGAGATTGATGAGTTGAGTAAACGAATGAATGGTATGCTTGACAAGCATCTTATTCATAGACGATTTAATGAATCTGATATGAAGCGAATCGATGAATTATACAAAGAATTCAAAGTTCAGTCATATGCAATAGATTATGGTGATGTGGTGTATAAAATTATTGAAAACGGAATGACATTCCAATACAATTGAGGAATTTATGATTAAGTATGGTGTATCTGCGTTAATTGGTTTTATGACTTCTATGATGGGATTTCCTGTGTACACATTCAGTACACACACATTTAATTTGGGAAATACATTACTCGTAGTTGGTCTTGAATTGTTGTGGCTTGGATTTTGTGCTATTAAAGATATTGAATGAAACGCACTACGGTATATGTCACGATACCACAATCTAAAATTGAGATTGTGACAGCTCCACTTCCTGTACACTTTATGGGAACTAGAAGTTTAGTTCAACCAAGTACCCACAAAATTATAATTGGTGGAATACCAGATTCTTATATAGAATTGGCTTCATTGCTAGTCGATAGAATTTACATTCGGAAATCTATCGGGATGGCCCAACTGAAAATAAATATCCGTCAGTTTATCGAGTATAGAGTTAATAATGAATGGAATCAATCAATTGATGCACAAATGAGTGAGTTAATTGATTTTTTCCATTATAAATATCACGTTTCTTGTCAATTGGATGCATATGATTACGTATTTGTCAATAGATAATAAAAAGTCATTGACAGACTGTACGGTTATTCCTATATTATATGAACCCAAGCAAAGGATGTCATAATGCCCAAGAAGAAACCAGTAGTAGTACAGCTTACTAAAGAACAGCAATTGCAAAAGTCACTTTCATTTGCTCGTGAAGCTAATTTCATGCCGTCTCCTACTGTATTCTATGAAGTCGGTGATATGGTTCAATATGGTGGGTTTGTAACCGCCAAGGTTCTTGAACTTATCGAAGATGGTAAGTATTATCATTTGGAATGCGTAGATCATAAGAATATCGTAGATAGTCGAATTGCTAACTGGTACGATGTTTTCAAGACTTATGACTCATTGAAGGATATTGAAATTCATTCTAAGCGTGATGAATCTCGTATCAATTTCTTCCAACAAGACATTCAATCACTCCAGCACAGATACTATGGATTTGGTGTTGATATGAATCCAGAATATCAGCGTGAATTGGTATGGGATGAAAATCGAGAACATGCATTGCTTGATTCTATTTTCAACAACATCGAAATTGGAAAGTTTGCATTCATTCATCTTGAATTTAAAGGTGATCCAACCGCCCCTTGCTATGAAATCCTTGATGGAAAGCAACGCTTGAACACTATCATCAAGTTCACCGAAGGTCGTATCAAGTACAAGGGAAAGACTATTTTTGAAATGAATGGTGTTGATCGCCATCATTTTGAGAACTATTCAATCTCAGTAGGTGAATTGCGAAATGCAACTAAGAAACAAGTTTATGAATACTTCCTCAAGTTGAATACTGGTGGAATCACTGTTCCTGAAACTCATTTGAATAAGGTTCGCGATCTATACAAGTCGGAGGTTAAATAATGGAAACTACAATTCAATACAAAATTCTAAAGGCAATGTTTGGTGATGATAGCCGACGATTTGCTGGATTCTTTGGCATTGTTGATACGTTGGTTGAAACTGGTGAGTGCTTGAGCACCGATACGGTGAGAAATATTGATTTTGGTATGGCTACCTGTTTCGTTAGTATTGATACGTATCCAGAAGGATATCAATTGGTGCAGATTAAGTTTGATCGAGAATCTGCTATGAAGACTAAAGAATTTCTTAATCGATTGCAAGAAATGGGTAAATCCACATCTGCCAAGATTGCCGAATTGAATACTCAAAAGCAGACATTGGATAAGGAAATGGAAACAATCGTTAGAATGCTAACCTCCAACGTCATAAATAACATCTAAAAGGAAATAATATGAAAACTCTACTACAACGATTCAAAAACCTATTCACTCGTAAGAAGGTTGAATATACTCCAGTAAGACATGATTCAATCAATGTGGAAAAGGGTAACGTCATTATAAATGGCAAACCTATTAAGTCGTCTTATACAGTTACACGACCACAACCGACATATCCTCATATCAATTCATTTGGGTGTGATTGTCACCATGATAATCATATTGATGATGTAATGAGTAATCCATTAAATCCACTGAACCCATTGAATCCATTGAACCCACTAAGTCCTCTCAGTCCATTCAATCCAATGAATTACCCTGATGTTCAAGTAGATCAACAGACGGCTCCAGAAGTATGTCCAGAGGCTACTGCATATGGATCTGAGTCTACTTGTTGTGCTAGTGTAGATGAAGATGATAGTCGCAGAAGTTCCGGTTGGGATTGCTCTTCATCGGATAGTAGTTCATATGACAGCAGTTCATATGATAGCTCATCCTCATGTGATTCAAGCTGTGATAGTTCCAGCTCATGTGATTAAATTTTTAGTATATAGCAAGAAATTGCTATATTTACTTAAAAGGAAATTATCATATGAAATCAGAACCAGATTTAGTTCCATTTGAAGTATGGGTTGAACAGTTTACTCAAGAAGAAATTGATGTATTGGTTGAAGATGCCGATACTGAGGTTTCCGTAAAATGTCCATCATGTGATGGGGATGGTGAAATAGAATTCCAGCATTCATTCAAAGGTACTGACGGTGTATGGAAATACACGTCATATGAGGTCGAGTGTGAATATTGTGAAGGTGAAGGTTCATTTGTAAATGATCTGAGTGATATGGATATAATGAAAGACATTTATAAGAAGCAAGTACAACATGAAACAAGTAAATACAATGTTGTGTATTTATTGCAGGGTGGCTGTATTTAATGTTAAAAACTAAATGCATATTTGCTTCAATCAGTGAAGATGATGGAGTTCGAGTATCTGTCATGTCGGGTCTTACATTAGAAGATGGTATAACACCACACCCAGACGCTGATAAAATGCAATATGACTATTGGTTGAAAGCATTAGCACCGACTCGTACTTTACTG
>Ga0105098_10000152_pt1 | contig 21374 bp, 22 predicted proteins | sample PPLLak21cMay2015_FD_79137 | JGI IMG/M metagenome (GOLD analysis project Ga0105098, IMG submission 79137) | Freshwater sediment microbial communities from Prairie Pothole Lake near Jamestown, North Dakota, USA - PPLs Lake P7 Core (1) Depth... | ecosystem: Environmental > Aquatic > Freshwater >... | reverse complement strand
TAACGGGGGCAGCCCGCTGATCCCCACTGACAGTAGTGTTTTTATCGGGGATTTTCTCAGTAATGGGACGGTCACCTGCAGATACAGGATTTCAGTTTCCGGCGATGCGGAAAAACAGACATATCCGGTGGATGTCGTGGTCACGTATGAGAACCGTGACGGGGACATAGTCAGCTCGGCAGCCGAAACTCTCGGTGTTCCTTTGGGGGGAAAAATTACCTTTACTTCCGGGACTGTGCAGGTAATACAGGGATCCCAAGGCGTGATCCAGGTTTCCTATATGAACAGTGGCACTGCCACAGCCTTTAAAGCCCAGGCACGGCTCTCAGCAGTAAAACCGTTTACAAGCACTGACGACACCGCGTACCTTGGAGACCTGAAACCCGGTGAAACAGGGATCGCCCGGTACCAGTTTAGTGTTGATGATACTGCCGCTCTGAAAGAGTACAGCCTCAATTCAGAGGTGCGATATCGTGATGTACTGGACAACAGCCAGGTTTCAGATTCCTTCAGCGTGCCGGTGAAGGTACTGCAAAAACCTGCTTCCGGTGGATTGGTGCAGGTTCTGGCCGCCGGCTTCATCGCTCTTATCGGTTGTGGCGCCGGGTATTATTTACTCAGAGTGCGAAGGAAGAAGTAATGCTTGGATGGAATGGAGAGCTTCCCCGGCCTTCGGAACGGACAGTTGAGGAAATGCGATCTGTCTTGGCCTTTCCTTCGTGCGAATGTAGCGGACCGCTCTATTACATGTACAGGGACCTTGCAAAGTCAGATGAAGACTGGAGCTGGCTCCATCACCACCAGCTCAGGTATGATCTTACCGTCATTCCATCAAGGGATCTTTGTGGAGAATGGGTAAAGACCAAAGGACATTACCACCCGAAGAATCCGGCAGGCACAGGGTACCCGGAGATCTATGAAGTAATTGAAGGCGAGGTCCACTACCTTCTCCAGTCACGGAAGCTTGACGATGTCGTGCTGATCTCAGCACGTGCAGGCGATCTCGTGGTAATCCCGCCTGAATATGGTCATGTCTCCATCAACCCGTCAAGAGATACCACTCTTGTCATGGCAAACATCGTTTCAACAGCATTCAAAAGCGAGTACGAGGAGTACGAAAAATATCATGGCGCCGCATATTACGTGATGAGTTCGGGAAAGATCCAAAAAAATGGATATTACCCGTTTTTAACCCCGGTACGGCGCATCGGGGCGACATGCGCACAGGGCATGTATAAGCTTTGCAAAGGTCCGCTGTACGATCTGGTCGGGAACGAAGAGGCGCTATCCTTCCTCAACGAGCCGGAACAATTCCTTACGGTTTTTTCAGTGATGCTAAAAGATTAGGTGCCGGAAGCCTCTTGTGCTCACTTTTTTTCACAAGATCCAGCACTTTTTTTTCACCGGGTGTTCTTGCCTCCCACCCCTGGAGTTCAAGGTGCCGGAGTGATGCATCAAGCTCTGCATATGACAGACCTATCTCCTCTTCATCGCTTTGACCTTCCCATAAACCAGCCGATGGGGTCTTTTTCATGATTGCTTCCGGAATTCCAAGTTCGTCAGCGATCGTGTATACCTCAGTTTTGTAGAGATGCACAATCGGCTGGATGTCAGCCGCATTATCGCCGAACTTTGTGCAGTAACCGATCATATATTCACTTCTGTTTGAGGTACCGCAGACAAGTTTTTGATCGCGGTTGGCGATAAAATAAAGAATTGCCATACGGGTTCGTGCCATAAAATTACCGAGCAGATAACGCGAACCATTAAATTCCGGCGTGGCTCTGAATCCGTCAAGCACGGGTTCTATGCTTATTACCCGGTGTTCAATCCCCCATTTTTTGCACAGCATCGCTGCATCTTCAGTATCTGATGGTTTACTTACTGCAGAGGGAAGAGAGAGCCCCAGCACCTTGTCACCACCAACCGCCCGGCAGCAGAATACTGCAGCGACGGCAGAGTCAACGCCCCCGCTCAGTCCTATGACGATTCCCTTGCACCCGCTGTTCCAGTACGCATAACGGATCATCTGTTCTATCTGGCCCATCCTGCACCCGAGATCCGTCTCCTTACCCAATATATCGTTCATAGTAACCGGATGAACTTTTTTAATTGTTCGTTATTTCCTATTGCGATGATATCTTCCCCTTCAGCAGGTATCTCCTTTGGATCCGGGGACACAACACATCGGTGAGGTCCTTCTATACCGATGATTCTCACACCCGTTCTCCTGCAGAAATGCGCAATGGTGTGAGGATATGACGTGACAATGCGCTTCATGATAACCATCTCCCCATTCGGAAGGTCAAGAAGGATAGTAACGGTATCAGCAAGAATGATCCTGGCTATCGTCTGGCCCCCAATCATGGGAAGAAGAGCAACATAATCGGCACCGGCACGGTAGAGTTTTTCAACGGATGCCGGTTCGTTTGCCCGGGCAAGGATCCGGATTAACGGGTTCAGGTTCCGGGCCATAAGGGAAGTAAAGATATTCAAATCGTCGTCGTTCAAAGCAATAATACAAAACCGTGCTTCCTCAATTCTGGCCTTTTTCAGGACAGTCTCATCTTCAGCATTCCCTACGACCTGCTCCATACCCTGGCGCTTGGAATCAACAACCATGCAGGAAACGCCCGATGCGAAGAGCTCCTGGTATGCACCCGCACCGACATCCCCGAAACCGGCGATCACTGCAAAAGCATCCCCACATCCCTCAGTACTGAACTCTTCCCGGAGGGTTGCAACAATAGACTCTGCTCTTCCAAAAAGGAACAGAGAGGTCATGTTATCAATAACAGTCTCGTTACCAGGTGATGGAATGAATTTCCCCGCCTTCCAGAGAAACGGGACGATGACTCCAAACCGTTCGAAGAGATGAAGATCGTTCAGGGATCTGAATGAAGCTTTGCAGCCGACAGCTACGGGGATATTGATAAGCCTGAGTTCCTGCTCCGGAGCATGCTGGAGATTGATCTTGATCCTGTTCAACCCGGGGATATCCGGTTCCACATCCGCGGCCGGATTGAGTACAGCATGACGTGCCAGTATCCTTCCGGTTTCGTGTTTGGGAGACAGTACGAAATCTGCCCCGGCATACCGGAGATACCGTTCAAAAGAAAGCTTATCCACGATCGAAATGATCTTTCCCGTAACCTGTTCACGAATGCCAAGAATGATGTTAGCCGTCTGCCGCTCATCCCTGCAGATTACAACAAAGTGTGCACTATCGATAAAGGCTGCCGACCATGTGCCGGGATCGGTGTATTCCCCCCAGATCACGTAAGCACGCCTGCGGTATTGTGTGGCAATTTCAAGGGCTTTTGTTTTGTCCTGCTCTATAATTACAATATCGTGGTCGGAGATGGAGAGGCTGTCAACGACAGAACTCGTAAGCTCGTCATATCCCATGACAACAGTATGCCCTGACAGGTGGTGAGGGAGTCTCTTTGGCGGGGCAGGGGCAAGGAGTGAGGTAAGGAAGGGTGCAAGGATAAGCGGGATAACAATGAAGATCATGATCACCCCGGATAGCATGAACTGGATCGCCAGAAACCGCGTGATATCGTTTCCGAAGGGGAGTAAATCGCCGTATCCTACCGTTGTCATGGATTCGACGACAAACATCAATGCTTCGGTCCATGAAAGAGATTTACTCTCGAGCAGTGGATAGTACGAGTAAAATATATAGGTGTTGACACCGACAAGAAGGGAAAATGCCAGAAAATAAATCGAGATTTGAATGCCGGGAGAATTCCGGATTATCCTCCAGACCCTTCCTCTTCTAACTGCCATGGGAAGTAACCTCATCGATTATCCGGCAGCTCATGCATATTCCCTCTGCAGGTTCCCCGCATCGCTCACAGGTATGAACCGAATCAACCTTTGTGAAACAGGTGTTTTCCAGATTTTTTTTCAGGTTCATGAGTGCGTATTTTGTGGCCGGGTGCCGGAAGGTGAAATTATCCAGCATCTCACGCACATCCTTTTCAAAGGGTTCACTGGTGAAAGGACACCGGGATATATCATTACTTCCTGCACAGAGAGCTGAATAGAGTGCTACCTCTTTTTTGGGAATTGTGATAAAAGGATGGATCACGGGAATTTTACCAGGGCCGGTCAGATCTGTCCGGATGAGAATTTCGGGATTTCCCTGCAGCATATTTTTCATTACTGATGCAGCCATGTCATCCAGGTCATCACCCGATGCAAGTTTTGTAACCCCGTGTTCAATGGCTGTCTTATTCAGAAGATAATTCCTGATTACGCGACAATAGGTGCCGGCAATGACGATCCCTTTCCAGTCGGCTATCTCTTCTGCAGTCATCCCGGTTTTTTCGGCAAAAGATACCCTGATGCATTCCACGCCCGGCAATCCTGTGATCCCCTGGGCAATCCCCGGATCACGATCATCCCCCCCTCCTTCATCGACTAAAATAGCAGAGATCTGAATATCACGGCGGCTGGAAGTGAGTTTTTTTAAAAAACAAAGGAGTGCGCTGCTGCTTGCATCGCCCGGGAGGGCAACTGCGATATGATCGCCGGGGGAAAGCCAGTGGTGACTGCGGATTTCATGTTTTGCTTTTCGTTCAAAATCGGCTTCGAAATGTTGTTTACAGAGATGTTGCCCGGAGTATTCCTGGAAAAGCACCGCTTCCCGCCTGCACTTGTCACACTGCATTCGCCAATCCATCTGATCTGGACGATCAAAGATGTTTAAGGTTATGTTGACCGGTCGGTATGCCACCTAAGATGCGATTTTATAGTCTGACACATAATCACTGTAACATTTATGGTCGTCGCCGCGGAACGCATCCGCACCCTGAACAAATATGAAAAATCCATCCTTATAACGCTTGAACGGGGGATGAAACGGTATGCATGGGTGCCGCTGGATCAGATTAAACAGGGAACCAAGCTATCAGAATCTGAAGTCAATTACCGCTTGTCCCGTCTGATCGCATGGGGAATGGTACGGTTCAATCCCGTGCCCTACGATGGTTACGCTCTTGTCTTTGGCGGTTACGATACGCTTGCACTGTCAGCCCTCGCAAGGAACGGGACCATATCGGCACTTGGTTCACAAATCGGAGAGGGAAAGGAATCTGTCGTGTACGAAGCCCTCGGCCTCGGCCCGGTTGCCATCAAGTTTCACCGCGTCGGACAACGCTCATTCTCATCAGCACGGCTGAACCGGGATTATATGCCCGAAGAAGGCCATTGCCCCTGGCTGATCGCATCGCGGAGATCAGCGGAACGCGAATACCTTGCCCTTACCACACTGCACCCGAAAGTCAGCGTCCCCCTTCCTGTTGCCCAGAACCGCAATGCCGTGGTGATGGCATTGATAAACGGTCCGAATCTCAACCATTGTCGCCTCGAAGAGCCGGAACATACCCTGGATGAGATACTCCTAAACGCGGGCAATGCGTATCACGAGGGAATTATCCATGCCGATCTTTCTGAATATAATGTCCTGATGGAGGAAGGCAGGTGTGTCATCATCGACTGGCCTCAGTGGATCGGGACCAGCCACCCGAATGCCGTATCAATTCTGGAAAGGGACATTGATAATATTCTGTCTTTTTTCAAGCGAAAATACAAGGTGAAGTATGATCGCGGGGATGCGATGCGATGCGTGATCGGGTAAGGGTCTTTGGTATTGATATCATCAAAGGATCAGTACGATCACGTTCCCGCCGTCCGATGTATGCCCTTGTCCGGATGGAAGGACAGACCATTGAAAGTGAATCTGAAGTCTCTTTGTTTCGTCTCTTCCGCCTGCTTAATGAGGAACAACCGGATATTCTTGCCGTTGACAGTCTTCAGGAAATTGCCGCTGACCAGCACGATCTTTTTTTCTTTTTACAGGCTCTGCCCACGCAGACCCGGCTCGTACAGGTGACAGGAGGGGAACGCAAGGAGACCCTTGGCAAGGTTGCTGCCCGGTATAACATCAGCTTCAACCGGTTCGATCCCTTTGCCGAAGCCCGTACAACGGCGCAGGTTGCGTCCCTGGGTGCGGGAGCGGAGGTCATCGCATTCGAAAACGAGAGTGAAGTTGTGGTCAGCCGGCACAGGTCGCCGGGAAAAGGCGGGTGGAGTCAGAACCGGTATGTCCGCAAGATCCACGGGGCGGTGCAACTGAAAGGCAGGGAAATCGAGATGGATCTTGTTGCAGCCGGGCTGAGATATGAAAAAAAGGTGACACGGGCGTTTGGGGGGTGCAGCAGGGTCTCTTTCCGGGTGTTTGCAAAGCGGGATCAGGTCCCGGTTTCGACCTACCGTGGCGCTGATATCCAGGTGCGGATCAGCGGGAAACGCCTTGAACGGATACAGTTCCGCCCCCTCTCGGCTAAACCCCGGTACCTGATCGTCGGTATTGATCCTGGTACGACAACTGCCGTTGCTGCTGTTGATCTCGACGGCAACCTGCTCCATCTTGCAAGTTCACGGCAGATGAGCATGGGAGATGTCGTTGAGTCGCTCTACCGGGTAGGAAAACCAATTATTGTCGCATCGGACGTGCAGGAGATGCCCCATTCAGTGGAGAAAATCCGGCGGGCTTTTTCTGCCATTTCCTATACCCCTAAGCAGGATGTGAGCGTTGAGACAAAGATCGAACTTACTGCCCCGTTCCCGTATGCGAATGATCATGAACGGGATGCACTGTCTGCTGCCCTGGACGCATACCGCCAGTACCGGCACCGGTTCCAGAACCTGATAAAGCGGATCCCTCCCGGTCACGACCTTGATGAAGTGCGGGCACGGGTTATCCGGGGACAATCACTCGATCAGGTGATCGGTGATATGAACTCGGTTTCCCCGGCACCGGCCGTGGAAGTCATTTCCGTACCGGTAGAGGTAAAACATGATGAGAAGGTCAGAGTGCTGGATGGGATGGTAAAACGCCTGCGTACCTTTGTTGCAGATCTGCAGGAAGAAATAAAGGAAAAAGACTATGAAATCCAGAGGCTGCAGGCACGTGTCCGGAAGATTCATACTGCCCAGGATGCACAGCTCGCAAAGGATACCGAAGTCGTAAAAAAAGATGCGGTAATCCAGAGCCTGAAAAAAAAGGTACACCGGGAGGAGAGGCGAAACAGGATCCTGTCCAAACGACTCGTGCGCATCAGGCAGTTTGCAGAACTCTCGATGGAGGGTGAAGTGCTTCCGGTCAAGGTGATGGATACCCTGACAAAAGACGGGCTCCGCAGGCTCAATGACGATGCAGGAATAAATGAAGGTGACATCATCCATGTGACCCGTCTTGATGGCTGGGGGAGAAGCGTGGTAAAGGATCTTGCAGAAGCCCGTGTCGGGGCGGTTATAACCGGTGCGGCAGCACTCGCAGACAGTGACCCGCAGATGAAAAAGGCATTCCGGGAAGCAGGTATACCCCTGCTTTCCGATAAGGATGCAAGTGTTCAGGTGCGGGGAAAACAGGGGCTTGCCGGTAAGGAAATGTTTGAGAAAGCCCTTGAGCGCTGGCAGGAAGACCAGGTACATCACGAACGGGAAAAGAAATCCGAGATGATCGAGCATATCTTCAAAGAGTACAAGAGTGAACGGGGTAAGGAGGTGCGCAAGAGTGGATGACCGGGAGCTCCTGAAGGTCGTAACAGAAATTGTCGGAAGAGAGAACACGATGGATGATTGTGCCATTGTGCCATGCGGAGATCAGCTCATGGTAATGACGACTGACATGCTCCACCGCTCGACTGATTTTGTTGAGGGCATGAGCGACTGGCAGATTGGCTGGATGAGTGCTGCAGTAACACTCTCTGATATTGCGAGTATGGCTGCCGAGCCAAAATATCTCCTGACCGCCGTGGGACTCGATGACTGGAAGAGCCTGGCCGGTGTCATGCAGGGGGCACAGGATTGTTGCAGGAGGTATGGGGCAGCGATAATCGGGGGTGACATCGACCATCACGGAGAGCTCACGGTCGTGACGACCGGGATTGGGCTCGTTGACAGGGACCGGATTGTGAGGCGTACCGGTGCACAACCCGGCGACCTTATCTGCATCACCGGGACCCCCGGACAGGCACAGGCCTACCTTGATGGGTATCTACAGTATGAAAAGGCACTCTTTGAACCACAACCCCGGATTGAAGAAGGGAAGCGTCTGGGAATAGGAGGAGTCAGCGCAATGATGGATGACAGTGACGGGATCGCCCTTTCGCTGTATGATCTGGCCAGTGTCAATGATTGTGGATTTTCCCTTGATTCAGCAAAACTTCCCCGTCCTGCCCGGATTCCCGGGGACCAGGCACGTGAACTGGCACTTTTTGGCGGCGGGGACTACGAACTGATCTTTACCCTGCCTCCCAGACGGCACCCGGTTGAAGGGGTTTCCTATACGATAATTGGCACAACAATCGAGGGAAACAGTGTTCTGATCGATGGTCTCCCTCTGGAGAAGCGCGGGTACCAGCACCGCTGGTAATAATCCCGGTGTTTTTTTCAAGCTAATTTTTCGGCTTAGCGGAATACCTCAAAATATTTTTTTTAACGCTCTTTTTAGGTCTACGGCTTGTAATGCCTCCACCCCCGCCGCTGTGGCACCCCCCCTGGAGGGATAACTCCAGAGAAGTTAATACGACACAATCGCAAAGCGAAGGGGAGGTTCGGGGGACAGGCACCGTCCTCTCCGAAACAGGTGCTTTACAATTCTTGAAAACTCAGGGTTTCTACAAAGCCGATATTTCATATTGCCAAGGATTTCCCATGGATATCATAGAGGGGGATGCCTCAGTGGCTGGGTAAAGCCCCCAGGAACATTATTAATTACGACTTCAGCGGAGCCTATTTTTCCTCCTTTTTATAATACTGACAGTTCCAGAACCACCAAAGATCTCGTGCTGTAACGGATGTGGGTATACTCCCGGGTCTTTGGCTATAAATACGAATAAGGAGAGATATTTCACCATCAGAGAATTCTCCGGTATGGAAGCATGGAATCACTAGAGAGTAAAATGGACAGGTTATCGCCTGATCAGAGAAAGGAAGTCGAGGATTTTGTGGACTTTCTGATATACCGGTCAGGGAACCAGGTGGAATCTCATGCAGCAGTACCGCCTCCTCCCCTGATCGAGAACCTTGCTCCCCCTCCCCTCTCCGCAGCTGAACCCGTTCACGACCCTGAAGGGCCCCCTTCAGGAATATACAATGCACCAGCTGCCGGGAATTCGTCATACGTCAGAAATGAAGAGCGCCCGGCACCAGTCCGGGAAATTGTGGTGAGCGGTGACGATCAGATTACCCGCGAGTATATGGACTATGGCCATTATGAACAGAATTCACCGGCGGTTCTTGCGGTAAAAAACGTGAAAGAAAAGTTGCAGAAGCGTAAAGAACAGGAAAAACCCAAGGTCTCGCTCGACTGGATCGATTGAAAAAAAATCCGGATGGACTCGACGGGATTTGAACCCGTGGCCTTCACGTTGCAAACGTGACGATCTACCCCTGATCTACGAGCCCCTCTGTAATTTTGCGGTATACTATTTTTCAGCGGATTCCATATAGTTGTTACTGATCCCGCCTTGAAAACATCAATGCAATCCTGTACTATAGTGAAGATTTGCTGAAAAAAGGGGAGATATAAGACCCGGGCTGCCTACTCTTTCTTTGCCTTATGGGTAAAGATAGTCGCTACGGCCCCGATAACTGCTGTGACAACACCGATTATAGCTACAAGGATATTATTGTCCATGAATCCTGCCTGTTGCGTGGGTTCCGCGGTCACCGGCACCGTTACTACAATTGGTGTTGCTACAGGAGTTGCGGTATTCAGGTTCAGGGGGGGCAGGGTCCCAAATGCGCTTGCCGTCTTCCCGGCAATGATGTAGATTGTCCCCTCGTAATCGTAATAACCGCTCAGTGTCAGGCGGATGATATGGTTCCCCGGGGTGATATCTGCGACCGTGGCCGGGGTCGTACCCCCATAGACTCCGTCAATCAGTATGCTCGCCCCGGGCGGGGATGAATGGACGGTAACATTTCCCGTGACCGGCTGTGAAGGGAGGGATTCCGTGGGTGTTGGCGTGACGCTAGCATTCACGGGCGTGCTGGTCGTAGTCTGAGGGACTGTTGTCGGTACCGCTGTGGACGTTGTCACCGGGAGAAGGCTGGAAATAAGGCGGTAATTTATGGTATCCGCTGCATCTATTCCCATGTACGTGGGTGTGGGTACCGTCGTCCATTCAATGACGTAGCCTTTCCCGTACTTCATATAGAGAAGTGCGGGAGTCCCGGTGTCGTAATTCAGGAGGGTGACAGCCCCCTTGCTGGCTGTAGCCTGCTCACGATCCTGGGCAGTGCCCGTCAGGGAATAACGCGAAGGAAGACCATTGAAAATCTCCTGTGTCGTGACCTTGTTGGCATCAGCGAGCTCAAGGAACTGACCCCCGGAAGTTGTTCCCCCGTTGGCTGCGGGCAGGCTCGCGCCAAGTTTTTTATTGCACGGGTAGGTGACGATGAGGATCTTACCGCCTGCAACAGCGGTCTCAATTCTGGTAGCAGTCTGGAGGCTGAATGTATCCTCACCTCCGAGAATAATCACGTCGACTGAGGGATCGGTAAACTGGTCGATATGACTGACCAGGTCCGGCCCGGATGACCCGGGAATTGACGCCGCAACGATCACGGTATCATTATGGAGCTCGGGACTGAATCCCGAACCGGCCCCGTACATTGCCACCGTTATGGCACTGGCAGGCAGGACAAGAAAGATACTGGCTAAAAGCATAATGAAAATATAATTGATATTGTATCCGGTTCGTATCATGGTGATTTCTCCCCTTTCTCAGCTCACGGTTATTTCTGTAACTATATAGGTATCAGACAGGATCATATATCGATTGTGGAAACCCTGCGCTGAGAAGCAGGAAAATCGCGTGAATCGCATGATTTTTGCTCCACATTTTTCCGAAGCGCAAAAATAGTACTGGATGACCGTATTCTTCGATTCAGTATGCTGTACACTTCCGGAAAAAGACGGGATCCATGGACCCGGCGGGAATTGAACCCGCGGCCTTTACGTTGCGAACGTAACGATCTACCCCTGATCTACGAGCCCAAAAATGAGAAGATATCAGAGAATAATCTCGATATCTAACTTTTCTGCCAGTTCCTTATATCTGTTCCTGATAGTGACTTCAGTAACTCCTGCTACTTCAGCCACTTCCCGCTGGGTGCGGCGTTCACCGCCAAGAATTGATGAGATATAAATCGCGGCCGCAGCGACTCCGGTTGGGCCCCTGCCGCTTGTTAATTCGCGTTCTCCTGCCTGGCGCAGGATCTCCACGGCACGGCTCTGGACCTCTCCTTTCAGGGTAAGCCCTGAGCAGAAGCGCGGTACGTAATCGATGGGCGAGGTCGGGAGAAGCTTGAGCCCGAGTTCCCGGGAAATGAACCGGTATGTCCTGCCGATCTCTTTCCTGGACACACGGGAAACCTCTGCAATCTCGTCAAGGGTGCGGGGTACATTACACTGACGGCAGGCTGCGTAGAGCGCAGCTGCAGCAACCCCCTCAATACTCCGCCCGCGGATCAGGTTTTTGTCAACCGCATCTCGGTAGACAACCGCTGCTGTCTCCCGGACATTTCTCGGGAGACCAAGAGCAGACGCCATCCGATCAAGTTCCGAGAGAGCAAATGCAAGATTGCGCTCAGTTGCATTGCTGACCCGGATACGGCGCTGCCATTTGCGAAGCCGGTAGAGCTGTGCACGGTTTTTGGATGAGATTGCCCTGCCATACGAGTCACGGTTGCGCCAGTCGATCATTGTAGAAAGACCCTTGTCGTGGATCGTAAATGTCATGGGAGCCCCGACCCGTGAGCGTTTCATGCGCTGGTCATGGTCGAATGCACGCCACTCGGGACCTCGGTCTATGAAGTCACCATCAATGACAAGACCGCAGCTCTGACAGACAAGTTCTGCCCGCTCGTAATCATGAACAAGCTGTCTGCCCCCGCATTCCGGGCAGACGGTCTCAGTATGATTCTCGGCTTTCTTCTCGACCTCTTTACCCTTCGTGCGTAATTTGAGTGCTTCCCTCTCACTCTGAAGGACTTTTAATTTTTCAACTTCCTGCATAAAGATTCACCATTTTATACATTTCATGTTCGGAACCGGCGTATCCCGGGTGCTGTGCTATCACTTTGTGAAGAGTTTTTCATTGGGCTGGACCGTGCATTTTTCGCGGCAGAGAACTGCTGCATAGGGTGCTTTGATATTCCCGAAGAGATCAAGAATTTTTCCCACTGGTTTCAGATGACGGTCAGTCACTTCGCAATATAATGGGGGGAGCTGGGCGGCATCGCATTGAATAATGAGCATCCGGCTGCCAACGGTGCTCATCGCTCGACCAACAACCTTCACACAACAACCTCAAAGATACAATGGCACTGGATTAATTTAGTAATTTATATATATGGGTCATTTCAGTATTTAAATATTGCGTGAAAGTATAAATAGAAATTTCAGGAAATGAGAAAGTGGTCGATATTTAAAGATATAACCTGTTTACACTCCGCATCGGTCAGTCCGGCCCCTTTTGCAACAACAAATTTCGCGCGTTCATCCAGCAGGTCGCCGGGAGCATGCGCATCCGAGTCAACCACGATCTGGCAGGCTGTTTCGCGGGCAACCCGGACTACGTGTCCATTTGCCCGGTTGTGGCCGCCCCGGGATGTTATCTCAAGCGCAATGCCGTTCTTTGCTGCAAGAAGTGCATCTTTGCTGCTGATAAGCCCGGGGTGTGCAAGTACGTTCACATACCTGCACCCGCAGGCAGCATGGTTCGTTCCGGCAGCCACCGGTTCCACAGGGGTCTCTCCATGGACGACAACGATATCTGCCCCGGCAGTTTTTGCTTTTTGTGCAAGATCCGCTATCTGTGATGGAGGGACATGAGTGATCTCAACGCCGCAGAGCAGCCTGACACCGAAAAGATCTGCAGATATACGGACCTGATCAAGTGATTCAATGACGGACAGGGTATTGGATGGATCTACATGATCGGTAATTGCGACTGTCGTATAACCGAGCACTGCCATCCTTCGTATCAGTTCGATGGGAAGCATCTCTCCATCAGACAGGATGGAATGGGTATGCAGATCATACATCCCACTCAACGTTTCACCTCGAGTTTTTGCGCGACTTTCTTTATGAGCGCCTCCTTACCCTCCTGCCACGTGACAACAATACGACCTTCACGCCGCATCCATTGTGCGGGATGATGGTGGTCCTCGACCCTGAACGTGACACCGATGCGCTTGAGTGCGCGTTCGAGATCGTTGACCACCGGGGCTTTTACCCCGCGGCTCAGTGATACCCTTCTTCCCTGACGACGGGTATATGCCGCATTGAAATAGCAGGGATACAGTATGCACTCACCTTGTTCCATTACCTGAGATTTGTGGGTCAAGGTATAAACAGTGTACGCTCCCACCTTGTAGTATGCATCACATCGACGTCAGGGTTGAGAAGGATATCTACGACGTCAACAACGCGCTTGCAGACAATAATGCGAAAAACCTTAAGGCCCATGGAGTCCGGGCATTTGACCTGCTTGGAGCCATTGGATCAGGAAAAACGGCACTTATCGAGCGCCTTGTTCCCCTGCTCTCCAGAAAAGGGCTTTCAACGGGCGCGATTGCCGGCGATGTGTACGGGGATGATGATTTCAGGCGGCTTGTCGCGCTGGGTATCCCGGCTTTCAATGCAAATACCGGTAAGGAATGCCATCTTGATGCCCATCTCGTCGAACACGCGATTGAACACCTGCCACTTGACGATATTGATATCCTGTTTATAGAGAATGTAGGAAATATGGTCTGTCCTACCGATTTTCGTCTAGGAGCAGAGAAAAGAATCGTTATTGTGAGCTCAACGGAAGGCGATGATGTGGTAAACAAGCACCCGATGATGTTCCGTGACTGCACTATCGGTGTGATAAACAAAATTGACCTTGCCCCGCTTGTTGGAGCCAATCTCGACAGGATGGAATCGGATATCCGCCGGTATAATCCCACAATGCCCGTATTCAGAACAAATCTGAAGACCGGTGACGGTATTGCCGCACTCCTTGATGCTATTCTTACGTGAATAGTCACCGCTGCCAACAGTACTCCAGGAAGGAAAATCGTTTTTCTTTTTGCGCAGAAGACCGGATTTTTTCTGTATACTGCCGGTTCAGCTGGTCTGATGGGAACATAGGGAAAAAATCGGGAAATAGTATAAATAATTCTGAAGGGAATATATAGAGCACCATCTTCGGGACAGGTTCCGGAGAACTTTATACAAGAGAGTGACACCATGCAGTGGCAGGGAGAATCAGTACGAAAGGTAACCGGTGGCAGGCGCCGCCCGGCACAAATGAAGCGGAGGACGGAGATCGGGCTCGCACCCGCAGACACTCATATCGGCGAAGAACGGAGAAAAAATATCCGGACCACCGGTGCAAACCAGAAAGTCCGGGCGCTCCGGGCAGATTTTGCAAATGTGACCGACCTCAAAAATGGTGAGAGTAAAAAGGTCAGGATTGCGAGTGTTATCGAAAACGGGGCAAACCCGAACTACGTGCGGAGAAATCTTCTGACCAAAGGCGCAATTATCAAGACAGAGATTGGGAATGCCCGTATCATGAGCCGCCCGGGGCAGGACGGCGTTATCAACGCAGTGTTACTCGAATAAATTCCCCCCCTATTCAACAAACGGATTTTTTTTAGATCAATTTTACAAGACTGTGACTTCTTCTTTCATGGAATTACCCTGTTCTTAAAATTCCGGCATTTCCGGTAGTCTGTCTGAACCGGTTTCCAGCAATCTTTTTTCTTTATGACCCTCCATAGTGTAGCTATGCGAAGGATCTATTATCGTTTCCCCCAGCGGATTGATCTCTCATTTGCCATGGGAATGCCGTTTAGCGAGACCCTGAAATACGTTGCCGGACTTGACAATGCCGAGTCAACCAAAAAGACCGAAAAAGAGCTTGTAAAGGTAAAGACAAAGGTGAAAATTGCGGTCGATCGCACGACATTCGGGGACATCACGCCGGATGTACTTCGTCCGGGGGCAATAACAGAGGCCGTCGATCTGCAGATATCCATACTCCTGCTCGCCCTGCGGGGAGGGGGCAAGGTGCCAATTGGCAACGAGGTCTTCTTTCTCCGCCTGACCGACAAGGTATCAAGAACCGATATTGATATCGCAAAAGAGGGCCGGGGCGAGGGTCTCGATGCGCTGGATATGAAAAATATCCTTCTGGGTGCCTCGAAGTGACCCTTAAGATCACGATTTCAGCCCCCTTCAAGCATACCCGGAAGACAGGGATGCGGAAGAACGAGCTGGTCTATTATTACGCTCTCGACCGGAAGTGGATGAGTACCGAGCAGGCAAATATGCTTCTCATCAGGGCTGAAGAAGACGGGCTTCTCAGCCAGCAGAACGGGGTTTTCTCCCCCCGCTTCGATATACATGAGGTCATTGTTCCTGTCGGGTTCAAACCCACGTCATCCATCTTTGAACGTAATGATCCGTCGCAGGAACTGATCGGCAGGATTGCAAAATCTCAGGGTATCCAGGAAACCGCAGTCGTTTCTGAAATGAACCGGATCATCAAAGAGCAGTTTGACGGGAATCTTCTGCCGGCAGCTGCGCTTGTCCTGCTTGCGAAAAAATACAATGTTCCTTTTAAAGACCAGAGAGATGCGCTTGCAGGAACCATAAAAAAAGGCTGACCGAAATGATCCTGTCTTTCTATAACGTAGCTGATGGCAGGGTTCTGACAAAGGTAACGACAAAGTATTTCGACTATTTGTTGTTATATATCATCAAACAGATTTGGTGAGGTGCATTTAATGATAAAAAGCAGACACGATTCTGGGGAAAATAAGTGGGTATTGCTCTTTGCAGTTTTGTTCCTGGCGGGAATTGTTGTGACGTGCGGGTGTGTAGGTCAACAGCCGACGCCGCAGACTACAACAACGCCCTCTGGTACGCAGACACAGGTCCCGGGGGGTACGACGTTTCCCACGGTAAAGCCAACAACACCTGTCATTATACCGGCCACCGGTGTATTCGTCAAAGTCAGTTATATTGGCGGGTTTAATGGGACATACGGCGTCAATGACGTGACCCAGAAAGTGAGAAACTCCGGTGACAGGTTATACACCATTGAAAATGCGGCGGGAACTGTCACAGCGACTTTCTATAAAGAGGACAAGTCTTCCCACGCTCTCACGGCTGAGATATGGAAAGATGGCAGACTGCTCACATCAGCGGCGAATTCTACTGCATTCGGTAAAGTTAGTGTTACCTATCAGGTATAACATTTTTTAATTTTTCAAATCACTGATTACTAGTGAACTGCTGATTAAAACCAAAAAAGAATGGATATTTTATCTTCTGCCGGCTTTTACCGGCTTTTCAGTTTTCTCTCCGGCAACCTTGGGGAAAAGCTCATCCAGGGTTTTATCCCCATAGGTGGTTACCCGGGCATTTATCTGAACGAAGTCAGCGGTGATCTCATTTGACCGGATAGTCTTTCTCCGGCGTTCACCTTCCATCGTCGGGTGGAATCCTACACCTTCCGTCATAAGCAGTTTCTTGCGGCCTGCTCCCGGCAGGCTCTTTTTTGCGGGTATCCCGGTCCTGTCTGACGCTCCGGTAATCAGGATTTTATACCCTGCAAGCCCCAGTGAACCTGCATCAATCTCCTCTCCGATACGTTTACCAACGATCGCTCCTGCTGCCCCGCCACTTGCGTCCACATTAAAGGCACGGCCGGTCTTTGGGTCTGATACTACGATCTTTAACTCCGCCATACTGAATGCTCCTTATTGGGTTTTTAAAAACCCGGTATTGGATCTTTCACGTCTCTTGACTGCCGGCAATTTTGCCTACGCATGAGAAGTACCCATTTTATTATACCGGTATATTATTAAACCCTCGCGTGTTTCGCAGGTCCGTTCGCATCATTTTCCCCAGAACGGATCCTCTTTTCTTCTCATCGTCGTGAACTCATTGAGAATTTCCTGCGTGTTCACGTTTAGTGTTTTGAGCATTTCACGCTCAAGCACCTTTACATGCCGCTCGGGAATGTCTACGAACAGATCATCACCCACAAACAACTGCCGCCCGACTGTTACACCCTCAATCGATATTGCGACTTCGAGTCCGGCATCGGCCTCGCGAATAGATTCCTGGCGGAGCTGCATGGATTTAAGATGCCCGACTTTCTTTCCATCGGTTTTAACCAGGTTCACATCGCTGCGGAGTTTTCCGCCAAGTACCCGGACTCCCACCACAGCCGGGTTGCTCTGCCGGAATACACAATCCGGAAGGAGCCGGATCTTTGCCGGCATCACGATATGCTCAAATCTCTGCTTTTCCTGGAGCCGTTTCTGCTCATCCCTCCATGCCAGATACTGGTCGATCAGCTGGTAAATTACCCTGCCTTCAAATACCTTGACCTGCGTGTAGAGCGGGTTTTTGATCATCTCGGCAGCATCAGGGAGGATCTGGGTATTAAAAGAGAGGAGGACACGAAACACCGGGTTTTTGATAGTTTCAGTGTCGATAAGGTCGTGGCGGCTCACAGGGCCGACCTCTGCCCGCATCACCCCGATACCCTTTCCTTCAAGTTCCTTGCAGAGCGCCTCAAGCGCACCGATGGTATCTGCCTTGATCACGATTCCCTCGTCGGCCAGTTTGACGTGGATCTCTGTCATCTCTTTTTTTATCCGGGCCTCGACTTCGTCACGGTTGCCCCTGATTACAAAAAAAGGCGATCCTGCAATCACACTCTCGAGGTTCGGGGCTGTGACCTTGATCCCTGCTGCTGCCGCCACGGTTTTCACCCGCTCGAAACGGTCCTCAACAAGAATCTCCTTCATCGGGCGGGGTTTTAGCAGCGACCGCACTTTTGTCACTATGACATCATCCTGCGTGGCAACTGCAATTTCATCACCGATAGCGAGTGTCCCGTCATAGAGGATCACGTCAAGGGTCGTTCCCAGTCCCCGCTCTTCCTTCACTTCAAGGACAGTTCCGGCGCCCGGACCCTCGACAAGAAGGGCAAGTTCCTCACCCATATACCGCTGGGCAAGCCCGATCATGACGAGCAGCAGATCTGAAATACCTTCCCCGGTATGAGCGCTGACGGGCACAATTGCCAGGTTGCGCTTGAAATCGGAGATCCGGTCAAACCTGTCCGCTGAGAAGTCAAGTTCGGCAAGCTTACCCACGATCTCATACGTCTTGTTTTCAACCTCCCCTTTCACCCGTTCGTTCTGTTTTGCAAACGATGTCAGGAAAGATTCATTTTCGAAAACCCGCCAGCCATGGATCCGGTCGATCTTGGTCGCGGCGACAACAAAAGGTGTCCGGCAGTTCCTCAGGATCTGGAGGGCTTCAATGGTCTGGGGCTGGAATCCCTGCGTGATATCGACCACGAGGATTGCCATGTCAGCCAATGCCCCGCCGCGTGCCCGGAGTGTGGTGAATGCATGATGACCGGGCGTATCAATAAAAAGCAGACCGGGGATGTTGATGGATTTTCTCATTGTCCCGCTCATGGATCGGATCGCATCGATGGGGACGATGGTTGCACCGATGTGCTGGGTAATCGCTCCTACTTCTGAACTGACAACGGAGGATCCGCGGATGCGGTCCAGAAGAGACGTCTTCCCGTGATCAACATGTCCCATCACGCAGACGATCGGCGTCCTGATCTTCGGGCTTTCCGCCATACCCTGTCACCTCGTTGCCGCCCTGATCCTGGATAAAAAAACGCTCCCAATTCCCGGCACACACAGTCAAATGATTGCCGTGCTGCCGAACTGTTAAGGAATTGTGATCAGAGCCACCTGATATGTAATGGACACCTGACTCTATTAATAATCACCTTATGATCTCATGCGGTTGATGACTTTCTTCTCTCACGCTTTGTCTCCTGATCTGGTGATGGATGAACAAGGATACATTAATCAGAGTCCGGTGCAAATGTAAAAAGGACATCTGCCAGGGTGGGGTAGTTGGTTATCCTAGAGGACTGTGGATCCTCCGACCCGGGTTCGAATCTCGGCCCTGGCCTCACAACTTTTCATTGCAGCCGATTCCTCACTGCCGGTTCATTGAATCAGTCTGATTTTACCGGAAATCATCAGCACACTTTTTCAGGTCAACAGGCAACCATGAGATGTGGATGCACTTTCCCACGCCCTGATAACAGTAATTATTTTCCTTGCAGCTGGCAGCACCTCTTCGCTCATTCCCTTTGCTGTCATCGGGGCAGTTATTGTGGACGCAGATATATTCTTCCGTATAATTTCTGACAGGGTTCCTGAACTCTATATTTTCACCCACGGAGGGTTCGCACACAGCATCCCGGGTGCTGTGGTCGTATCGGGGCTTGGAACCTCCGGGATCCTGCTGGCAGCGCTCACAGGAGCGGTCCCGGCCTGGGTTCTTTCAATTCCCCTCCCCCTGGCATTTGTTGCGATCCTTGCTGGTGCCGGTATTCACCTGGGTATAGATGCACTCGCGTATCCGGGTATTCCATTGCTGTATCCATTATCAGACAGCAAGGTCACGTTCGGGATATTGCCGGGTCCGAGTATTTTTCTCTTCATTACCACCAGCGCTATTCTTGTCGTCCGAGCTCTTGGACAGGTGAATACCTCCGGAGCCCTTGCTTCTGCATCCGCAGTTTTTATCCTGTTTCTGGTGTTCCGGGCACTGTTATTTCTCTTTGCACATCAGATGCTGCCGGTGGGGAAACGTGTACCTCTGCCCAATCCGCTGCACTGGATCATCATCGGTGAAAACGAAACCTCGTTTCTGATTACCCGGTATTCCCTGTCTTGCGGGATTTCCGGATCTGAAACATTTGAAAAATATATAAACACAGATCTTTGCGAGGCAGAAAAATTCCAGGCATTGCCCGGGGTCCGCCGGTTGAAGTTCCATTCATACATAACCGTTGCAGAAAGAACCCGGTCTGAATTTATATTTTCAGATCCACTTCGGGAAAAGGGCTATTTCCTGTATCCTCCCGATTACACACGCTGGGTGATTCCGGGTGCTCCTGAATGCCGGAACCCTGAATAAAATCCCGGTGGCACCGTTTTTATACGTGTATTTTCCAACGTGTATCGCAAAGAACCGGAACGAATGCACATGAGCCGGAAAAAATATGTCCACGGATATACGGATCGCGAGTCGGAACGGCTTTCTGACCAGGCGCAGACGCTAACCACGCTTCTCCATGACGACACGCGCTATCCTCCAGGATCGCACGTGCTGGAGGCCGGCTGCGGGATCGGAGCCCAGACACTCATTCTGGCCAAAAACAGCCCCGGGGCGTATATCACATCGGTGGATATTTCGGCTGACTCGCTCAGGCGGGCAGACGATATGGTTCGAAAGGAAAGCCTGACGAATGTTACCTTCTGCCAGGGGGATATTTTTCATCTCCCGTTTTTGCCCGACACCTTTGATCATATCTTTGTCTGCTTTGTCCTTGAGCATCTGGCGGACCCGCTACGTGCGCTGGAACAACTCCGCCCGTTCCTGAAAAAAAACGGGACAATTACCGTTATAGAGGGCGATCATGGCTCGGCGTTTTTCTATCCCGAAAGCCATTACGCCCAAAAAACTATCGATTGTCTTGTACACCTCCAGCGGATTATGGGAGGAAATGCCCTTATCGGAAGGCAGCTCTACCCGCTGGTGAGTGCTGCAGGATTCTGCAATGTTCAGGTTTCTCCCCGCATGGTGTATGTCGATGCATCCCGCCCTGTACTTGTTGAGGGGTTTACCCGGCTGACATTCACTGCCATGGTTGAAGGCGTTAAAGATTCCGCAATTGAACAGGGAATGATTAGTCAGGAGGATTGGGATCGGGGAATACAGGATCTTTACCGCACCTGCAGGCCGGACGGCGTTTTTTGTTATACCTTCTTCAAGGCCACAGGAAGTAATGCTCAGGAAAGTTATATCGGACAAAAAGGAGTGAGATGAAGGGTTCTGTCATCATTGCCCATCCACACCCGGGCAGTTTCAACCATGCGATAGCAGAGACGGCAATCAGGGCACTCGAAGAGAACTGGCATACCGTCTGCTTCCACGACCTGTATCAGGTACGGTTCGATCCAGTATTCCCTATGATGAAATTTTTCGAAATGCTCTCCTGCCCCCGGTCATCGCGAAAACTAAGATTTCAACAAATTGCAAATTACCTCTTATCGGAGGGGACAGTGCCTGTCCCCCCGGTCTGCCCTGCGCTTTGTGATGGGGTTGTATTATCTTCTCAGGAATTAGCGCTCCAGAGGGGATGACGCAGCGGAGGGGGCGGAGGCATTGT
>Ga0105098_10000151_pt1 | contig 21455 bp, 17 predicted proteins | sample PPLLak21cMay2015_FD_79137 | JGI IMG/M metagenome (GOLD analysis project Ga0105098, IMG submission 79137) | Freshwater sediment microbial communities from Prairie Pothole Lake near Jamestown, North Dakota, USA - PPLs Lake P7 Core (1) Depth... | ecosystem: Environmental > Aquatic > Freshwater >... | reverse complement strand
CGGGAGAAATGCACAACCCTTTAACTCCTTGAATGGGTCGAGGGTAGAAGCAATCTCCTCGGAAGAACGCACTCTCACGATGTCTCCCTGCCTAAATGGAACCGTTGGAGCAAAGTTTCTGACTGCCGTTTGCACAGGCGAAAGGCCTTGCCGGCGCATGAACGCATAATAGACTCGTTTTAGCCATTTTTTTACATGATAGTTCCATGGAACCGCAAGCATCCGCTTGATGCGTCCTGCGAATGATTTTTCCATCAGTATGGCGGGTCCGGTTGCAAAGTTTGGTACGCTTGGTAATTGACAGCCCTCGAAATTCGGCATCATATCCTCCTTATCTGAGGTGGCATCCCTAGATTAGGATTTCTCTCTGGCCTGCCATACATTCAGGCCAGGCTTGTTCTGCGAGGGGACGCTTGCCTTCAACATGGAAGCGCAGCATCCCCTCAGTTTTGGCAAGGAACGGATTCGAAGGATCCCACTGGAGCAGTTTCCTGGTCCAGACATGAAGAGTTGGTGTAGTGAATGGACTGATGAATGGGTGAAAATCCACCCGCTGGCGTACTGCCTTGGACTCAAATCCCATCCGGAACTTAAATTCATCCACATTGGCCGGTGCGTCCAAGGATTGAACCGTAAAGAATACACCGCTCACACCCTGGCGCTTCAACATTTCGCAGCTGACCGAATAGAATAAAATATTGTTCACGTGACTGCTCAGGCAACAGCTTCGGCTCATCGCATAGGGCACGCTAAATACATCACCAATGCGGCAAATGATCACAGCGCCTGCCAGGTCACCATTGGAGGTTGCGGCCCACGCCTCGAAACCCGGTAGATTATCTGCTGAACGGCACAGACATTCCCATTCATTCTGCTTCATGCTGCGCAGGCGATCCTGGCGAACCAGTGTGTCATATTGCAAAGCCCATCCCTCCGTTGCCAATCTTTCAAATGGGATTTTTTCGACGTGAAAACGTTCCAGGCCGCGCTTTATACCATTGCGAGTCTGTTGTTTCAACGCCTCAAGTTCGTAAGGCGTATGTAATACAACATGATAGCTCACCCTGCCCTCAGAAAAATCAAGCGGTGTCGAATAGCGCAGAGCGATGATTCCATGCTTGACCATCAAAGTTTGAATCTCTTTTTTATCCGGAGTAATCAACCGGTGGTATGGAAAAGCTTGAAGCACACGCGGGCCGGCATCGTACCAGTAACTGCTGGCCGTACGGTATACCCGATGTCCCTGTCTGCGCATCCATTCAGCGAAGGTTTCTGCGTTCATAGCACCTCCCCAAAATCAACAGGTTCCCATTGAGCACGATCAGAAAAGCCTATTAACATTTTTTCGTATGCGTCTACACATCTGTGGCGCGAATAATGTTTTTCGAGACAAGCGCGGCCGTTTTGACCCATTTGAGCGAGCAGGGCCTCTTGACCTGTTAACTGAGCGATGGTCACTGCCAGTTCCATAGGTGACCCGGGCGGAACAACCCACCCGCAGCCTGCTTGCTCGACGATATGCGCCAGCTCACTTCCAGGTGGAGCCACCGCCAAAATCGGCCGGGCGCTGGACATTCCGTTAAAAATCTTGCTAGGCATGGATGAAAGTGCTGCACCGGCATTGAGAGTTACAAGGATGACATCCGCCGCGGCAAGCATCCTGGGAAAGATTTCTCGCGGTTGATAATGCAGGAAGATCACATTCCTCAATTGCCTGCTCTGCATCTCTGCTCTCAGAGCTACTTTCTTCGTCCCTTCTCCCACAATCAAAAACAGGATCTTAGCTTGCTCTCGAAGGATTTCCGCTGTATCCAGTACATCCTCAAGACAGGAAGTCACCCCAATATTGCCTGCATACAGCACAACAAATTTGCTGTCGAGTCCATGCTCATGACGAAAATCATTTGCCTTTGGCAGAGGACGTACCTCATCAGGATCGGCCCAAACAGGGATAACTTCTATCTTCGGATCAGGAACTCTCTTTGCAAGCAGTGTTTGCCTAAAGCCCTCTGCAATCACCGAAATATGGTTAGATTTTTGATAGAGAAATTTTTCCATTCCGAAGAAAAACGAGACTATTCTCTTATTCGTCATCAGACCCGCAGCAATTGCGGCGTCGGGGTAGAGGTCTTCGAGTTGGAGTATCCAGGGGATGCGCCATACGCGACTGAGGAACCAAGCTGAAATTCCGAGGGGGAGAGGAGGTGAATAACTGACAAGTACATCCGGGCGCCCGGCGGCTAAGCCGCCATACAAGGCAGTTAAGCTATAAGTCCCGTAATGAAATAATCGCGGCCAGATTTTTTTGGATGGCGAAATATAACTCCAGGTACGGATTACACGTACGCCATTCAAAGTTTCCACATGGCACCAACAATTGCGATAGCCTTTGAAGACACGGCCATGTGGATAATTTGGCGCACCGGTCACAACACTTACCTGATGACCGCGTTTCGCCAGGTCGGTGGCAAGTTCCGTGATCAGGACCGCGGCGCTAATATCTTCGGGTGCATAGCACTGCGCCAGAAACAGGATTCGCATTACCTTGGCTCTCTCACGAATCTAGAGTTTGGAAAAACGATGTTCAACATTTCTGCCACAACGGTTTCTGCGCGAAATTCCAGACCTTTGCGATAGTTGGCCTGCCCCATTTTTTCTCGTAAGGCTGGTTCCACAGCAAGGATCTGGATGGCTTCAGCGAGGGCCTGGCTGTTTTGTGGTGGAACGAGGAACCCATTCAAACCATTTGTGATCAACTCGGGAAACGTCCGAATCCTGGTGCTGACGACCGGCACGCTGGCATGCATGGCTTCGATCAGTACTCCTGGATGACCTTCTGTATCATAGTAAGTTGGCAATACCAGCGCGTCGTATTGCGAAATCAATTGTGGCCCGAGGCCAGGCTTGACGACCCCGCAATAGTGAGCGCCGGGAACAGATGCCAGTTTCTGCAAGAACTCATCATGGATTTCATCGTGGATGGGGCCATAAAAATCACAGATTACTTGTTGATCGCAAACTTGTGACAGGAACTTGACAGCATCCAGCAGGAGCAATGGACCCTTACGTCGGGTAATATGGCCCAGAAAAATGATCCGGAAGCCGTCCATTCCTTCACATTCAACGGGATAAATGGGACGCAATGGCCTGCAACCCGGGAGATAGTAGGTGTTCGTAACCCCCAGTTTCTTCAAATCGTCCTTGAGCAAACGAGTTTGCGTCAGGATGCCATTGGTAGCGCGCAGTACCCTCAACAAATACGCACGGAATATTTTTTTCTGGGCTTTAATGAATAAATCCAAACCGGCTCCAACAGGCTTCAGATAAAAGGGTTTGCGAAAGAGGCGCGCGACAAACAATAGAAGAGGTGCAAGGGTTATGGCAAACAGATCATTGGCAAACACAAGAACTGCATCACAGCGCCGAATCTCATAGATATATCTTGGCAGGATCGACAGAGTCCTTCTTACCTTCTCGAAATTAAAACCGGTCATTTTCTTTCTGACGTCCAGAGCGGGCGAAGTGTTGATCAGTGTCACTTGTACAGAAGGATAGAAAGCCAGTTCATCGAGCATGGCTTGCACAGTGAGTGGGGAACCTCCAATGGGAGGCGGCTTGGGACCAACGAAAAGGAGTGTTTTCGCTTGAACCAGGTTCTGTAAAGTTTGGGTCTGGCGTAGTGAGGTTTGCCGCATAGAAGACTTTCTCCTCTACTGAAGCGGGTTGGCACCATTCAGGAATTCTTCGATGTTTGTGTACCCGTCTCCATCGACATCTTCGGATGCATTGGAAGTATCCCTGGGATTAAAGCCATATTTTTGTTCCCAGGCATCTGGCATCCCATCACGATCTGAATCGGTGCAGGGAGCGGCAGCGGGGATTGTCAACCAGCCGCCAACCTGCGAAGGATCATCGATGATGCTGCCGGAGCCATTCCTTACTTCGTCCACGATCCGGCTGTCGATCGAATCCCGGCGCGAAAAAAATGTCTCCTCACAACTCAATCCTGCACCTGCTCCTGCATCTTCGAGCACCTCGTTATAAGCTTGAAAGGCTGAAGTCGTCGTGATCTTTTCCGAAGCAAAACGTTGGGTGACAACGAACTGTCTGGCATCCGGATCGACAATATTGATTTCGGGCAGATCGTCGCTCTCGCGCCCAGGTCCAATATTCCCCTGGACGAAAATTTCCGCCCCAAATACTCCAGGGTTTATCGCTTTGATGCCATATTTCACTTCGGTATTGGGTCCAGGCTTGTAGTAATTTGCGATGTAATTGACCAGATCCGGAGCCAGTTGAGATTCCATATCAATATGGCTGAAGGTTCCAAAGGGGTTGTAGACGATATTATTGACCACATCAACAGTACCCGCGGCCTTGATATATGGGTTGCGTTCACCATTGTGTGCCATCAAATTGTGATGAAAGGAAATGTTGTAAGCTCCCGGCTTATCTTTTTCCTCATCACTGGCGTATCCCCCAATCAGGACTCCCTTACTGTGGCAACCTTTGAAGTGGATACTGCAATTCAGCCCTTCGGAGAAAATATTCCACTGAATCGAAATATCGTGAACATCGTACCAGGTGGCTAAATTCCGATTCACTGCCCAACTGATCGAGTTATGATCTATCACAATATTGTATGTCTCGTGGGAATCGGATGATAAAATTTCCATGGCATCCCCTGCCGAGGGTGGACCTGCTCGTAAGGTTAGAAACCGAACGATGACATCGTGTGTTTTTATCTGGATAGCCGGCTCGATACCAGCACTAATACCGCGTAGTGTAACCCCAGCGCCAGGCGCAGTCTGCCCTGCAATCGTAATGTAGGGATTGCTAACAACCAAACTGGTCTTCAGTTCGATCGTCCCGGCAACACGGAAGATGACGATCCGCCGCCCTTTCTCATCGATCGCAGCTCGCAAAGATCCCGGACCGGAATCATTCAAGTTAGTGACTTCAAGTACTTCTACTTTTCCGCCACGACCGCCTATCGTTCTGGCCCCAAACCCTTCGGCTCCGGGAAAGGCGGGAATGGATATCTGGCTGGGTAAAGGATCAAGAGCTTTGGGTAACGGCACTGTGGGTAAAGGGGATGGAGTGGTCGCCAACACAGGTTGTGTCCCCGACAAACAACCTGTCAGAGTTGCCAGGAGTGCCAGAAAAAGCCCTGTGCTTATAAATCGTCTCCTCCGCGATTTCGTATTCATCAAATCGTCTTCGCCTCGAGCACGGAATTGCCTGTTTTAGGCTGTTGCCCTTGAAAAACCATCGTCATCGCGAAGATTTTGTAGCGCGACACTGCGAAGCGTATTGCCCTCGATGATGACAAAACTCAGGATGATCCAGGTAAGTTTTCGGAACTCCCAGGTCAGCGACAGAACTCCAATCACCCATATCGCGAAAATAGCTAACCACAAGCCGGAAGTTCCTTTTGGCAGACTGAGCACCTGGTAGACAACGATTCCAAGAATAGAGAAAAAGAGAATGAGGCCGATAAGACCTGTCTCGGCAGCGATCGAAATAAACGTATTATGAACCGCCGAGCCAATACTTGAAATCATTGCGCCGCTGCCAATTCCCAATATAGGATGTTGGGCAAGGACAGCAATGCCTTCCCGCCACAGGTTGAGGCGACCGCCCAGATCCCCCTCGCCAATGGAGTTGCCAATTGTGCCAAGGCGATTGATTACCGATTGCGGAATAAAGGGAAACAATAGTAATAACGAAACAAGAAAAATCACAAAAACGAGGATTTTTCGATCGAGTTTGTTCTGTTGTGTTCCAACCATAAAAAGACCAAATGGGATAATCGCAATGAGTGATGTCCGGCTCCCGGTCAGAACAATTGAATAAATAGCCAGAGGCACGTAAGCCAGGTTTATTAATTTCAATATTGTCCCTTTTTTGCTTGGGCCGGCCGTAAAAAACAACTGCATGGCTATGGGTAAACCTATTATCAAAACCAGCGTAAGCTCATTCGCATTGATTCCGGTGGCACTATACCGCTCTTCATAAGAGACTGCTATGTTCCCATTGATATAATTGCAAATTGTGCTCATGATGAGTGCGTAACTGCCGTAAATATACGCCTGAAGACCTGCCATGAGATTTTCAGACTTTTGGAAAACCTCCCAATATATGAGCATCAAAAGGAAAACCTGACTGTAGGTTTTAATGCGCTGGATCGTATTTTCTATATCCAGGCTCCAAAATATGCTCACGAAGTTCCATAAAAAGAATAACAACGCAAGAACGTGAAAAGGATGTGGTTTTCGAAACCGTCCTTCTAACAGCATCGTTGCAATCCAGAATGCCGCCAGAACAAAACCCATGAGCCTTGCTATGGACCCCACTTTTAACGAGATACTATCCTCCCAGGGAATGATAAAAATCAGAATAAGAGCCAGCCAATAGGTAATCTTGCGCACTATGAGACCCCAAATAACAGGCTAATGTAACGATCCACAATCATATCTAGATGATAGGGGCCCCAACTTTCTTTGGGAGGACAAGGACGGCGGTCATTCAGGGACCCTTCAATTGCTTCCGCTAAACTGATCGGCGCGTCCACCGGAACCAATTTGCCGTACTGGCCATCTTTCAAGATTTCCCGCGAACCACCGGGGCAATCGGTAGCAACGATCGGCGCCCCCAAATACAAGGCTTCGATCAAAACAGTGGGCAATCCTTCCCATCTTGAAGGCAGCACAAATAACGAACTATGGGACACATATGGATATGGATTTTGTACAAATCCCATCAAATTCACATCTTCTTCCAGTCCAAGCTGCTGGATCAAAGACTGAAGTGCAGGGCGGTTTTCCCCTTCGCCCAGTATCAGCAAACGTGCAGACCGATTTTTTCTTATAAGGGAAAAAGCATGGATCAGCACATCGAAGGCTTTTTGATCTGTCAAACGCCCAACTGCCAATACCACGGGAGGCTCGCCATCTTTGAACCAGGGATGCTCCAATGGCACTTCGGATTTACTCTGTATATCTTGTGTTACAACAGGGTTATAAATAACCTGGATAAGATGAGGAGGAATTTTGGCTACGTGCGCCAAATCATCTGCCACATAGTTTGAAACAGCAATGATATGGTTTGCACAAGGATAAAACCATGCTGCTAATTTCGGATACAACTTCCAACGGAGATCATTTTTATTTCTAACAAGGGAAGATAGAGCGTTCTGTTCATTTATTACTAAACGGTGATGAACACCCGATAAATGCCTCGCCCAAATGGCAACAATATTCGCGAACATGGCAGAAAGAAGGCCAGTTGGGTGTTCATGCTGAAGATACTTCACCAGGGCGGGTACGCTCTCCAGTACGCGCGGCGCTTTCAGATCTACGAGTCTCACGGTATTGGGAATTTGTTCCATATAAGGCCCTTCGGCGCGTGCCAGAACCAGATCGACTGGATAGCCTCGTGCAGAAATGCCTTCTGCCAGATTGAGCATGGTGCGCTCAGCACCACCTTCATATAAGCCTGGCAAAAAAAACGCTGCTCGCTCTTTCGATGGATTCATCATGTTAGGTTTAGTAGGCATAACCAAATTCAAACAAGAGTTGGTCTGCAATTTCCTGCGCCGATGTTTGGCTTGTGTCAAACCGAAGAATCTTTAGCCCAGGATGATTTGCCGACAGACGGGAAATCGTCCGCTCATAGGCCCTTCGATAGCAAACCAAAAACTCAAAGGTGGTTTCAATTGATCGATCCTTTACAGGGTGTCCCTTGTCGCGGCTGCGGATACGTTCGGTTAAGTCGGTATCTGCCGCGTCCAGCCAAACAACCACATCCAGGACATCCGCCCAGCGAGAATACAAATCCTTCCACAGTAGTTTCGCGGCTGTTTTTCCTCTCAGATATTCGGGGCCAAACTCACTTGTTTCGGTCAATAGATAAACCGGCCCTTGATCCAGAAGAATGATGTCATTGTTCTTTTTCAACTCCCTTTGCAGGACGTTTGACCACCCGTTCAGAATTGTCAGCCATGCAAATTCCCGCCGGCTAAGCCGCCCGTCACAATATCGAGATATATCGATCAGGGTAGGAATGAGTCGAGAGCCATACGAGATAAAAAAAGGAGCATTTGCCGCTTTTCTGACATTAGGGAAATTACCCAAACGAATGCCGCTGCGACTTAGCACGTTACAAAGGGTGGTTTTACCTGCTCCTGCCGGACCAATTATTTCCACAATTCGAGGTCTTCTTTGTTTATCCTCGTTGTTCCTTGTAGATTCCATTAGCATAAAATTATTTGTTACATCGCTACACAGATTTGGCCGTTGCCATTACAGCCCGAACGCGACGTACTATGCTCCCGCGCTGACTGCTTGATAAACCAACATAAAATGACATTACCAGCATCAGTACACCTGTCATACTGGCTGAAAGGATAAAGATAAGCCAGCTTTTTACTCCTGACCATGCCAGATCAGAGAAAAAACTACCCAAGGTTGTTGACAACAAAAATATGAAGATAGTGACACTGATTGGCCGAAGGGTGCCATTTAATTGGGAAGAGAAAGAGATCCCTAGAAATCGTCCAATCAAAATTGGGTAACCAAAGCTGAGTATTAACCGCCCAACCACAATACCAATACACAAGCCTGGAATACCCAACCTAAAATGCCCGACCAGAAGACTGGCAATTGCAACTGATGTGATCACTGCCAAGAATCCCAGGAGCACTTTTTGACTCAGACGCAATGTCAAATCGATTATGTTTCCATCACTCCTTATAAAAACCAACTGCATTGCTGCAACTATGATCAACAGGTTGGATAAAGTGCCGGAATAGTGCTCGGCTCCCACCCATAAAGTAACAAAGACTCGATTCCATATTAGTATGGACGCCCCCAAAGTTGTTGCGACCAGCCAGATGAACATGTTAATCTCATTCCTTACCTGGACAGCCCTCTCGTTATCACCAGTTCCAATAATACTGCCCAGCCCAGGAACAATCCCAAAAATAATAATAACAATGACACCAATCAACGTTTCAGGGGCATACTTGGTAAGTGAGTAATTCGTTACCGACTCGACCGAGTTTAGCAAGCCCAATATAACGACATCGCTTGCCAGAAGCAGATTTGTTACCAGATTCCACCCCATGAACCACCAACTGAGGCTCAACAGTTGCCGAGTATCAGCACGCCGAGGCCTAGTCACTCCAAACCATGCAGTGTAGGTCTTCACAATCCATAAAAAAAACAAACCGTTGGCAAGTGTGGAAGCCACAACGGCTGTGGCGACCCCAATGATCCCTGTTTCCAAATAGAGAGCCAACCACGTAAGACTCCCGCCCACAAAGACGAGAACAACAGACATGCCCATGCGCTTGTAACCAAGATTTTCGCCCTGCAACGTTACTTGGGGAACAGATGATAAAGAACTAACGATCAGGTTCGCTATAAGCAACCCGGCAACTGCACGTATGACCCAAACATGAGCCATCGATGCATGGACCCAATATGGTACAAACCAACTTACGATCCCACCAACAGTGATAAGAAACGGTAAAAACAATAGCCAGATAACAAGAGTACTACCTACATAACGACGCTTTTGATCATAGTCAAATGAAGCTTGTTGATTGGCGAGAGTTGCTTTGAGCGCGAATCCCGGTCGGCCACTGGCTGGATTGATATACCCCATAAGGCGGTTTAGAATCTGCCACATACCAAAAAAATAGTTTCCCAGGCCAGCTACCATTAAAGGTGTTATGAGAAAGCCTACAAGCAAACTTGCGGCATATTCAAGCATAACGGTAAGTGCATTTAGATAAGCCTTTTTAGTTAAGCTTTTATCAGAAAAAAGACCTGAGAAAAATCTCAGAGAACGGCTAACAGTTGACATAACTAGTGAATGTCTCTCAACAGTGTCTGCAACCTGGTTTACAAATGAGCCCACACAAGGGATCTGACTTGCGAAACGACTTCCTCCCTCTGGAGACCAGCGTCAATGACAAACGCTGATTTTCCTGTCCAATCTAGTTCCCCAACCTCAGTGGAACGAGCCCGAACCGATACTTCGCTTTCATCCCTTTTTCTTTGAACGGCTAATTCCGGTTCTAATTTTAGAGTAATCAACAAATCAGGTAGTCTTATTTGTTCATAGTACGATATCTCTAATTTCGCCAGAAAATGATGTAACCAACTCGCTTTCTCCAGAGATGATATTGCTTGCTCACACTGCGGGCCATCCGTTGCCATAAAGCCTGGAAAAGAAAAACGATCACATAAAACCAGAGCACCGTTGGACGAAAGTCGCCGCGCCCGAACATAGGTCAGGTATCGGTCACGAGCTGTGCATACCGATCGAATAAACCAGGGGTATCCATGTGGCTGATGAAATTCCTCGTACACATCACCCTCAAAGGGATAAAGCCGTAAGAGGGCACCTATCTTTAGAATTCCTCGAATAATGAAGGTAATCCAGGACCAATCAGGCTTTCCCATATGTATTTTCCTGATTTTAATTTTTTCCGAGAGCCACGAAAACAGTTCATTGATTAGTGTGGTTTTACCAGCGCCATCTCCGCCTACGATTGCGATCAATAAGCCACCATTTGCAAAACTGTTTTTCGGCGCATATCTAAATCCACGTTGCAGAATCGGCTGCCAGATTCTGCGGGAGAATTTCAAAATGATATCGAACCAGTGTGGATATCGCGAACAAATCCTTAGCACTTTCTGTAATTGCTCACCCGCTTTGACGCGTACCCGGTAAGGACAGCCAGGCCGAAGAGATTGCAAACATAGATCAAATAGACTTCGACTCAGCCCTGGCAAATGATGCAATATTTTTCCAACCTTTGATAGAGTCTCTTCTGTTGACAGATTATCCAGTTCGTGTTGTTCAGAAGAAGAGAGATTTCCGTGCCGCATGAGGATCGAATCCCATGTCGAATGTTTCAAAATCATACGGATAACAAAAATAACCAATTCGAATTCTAGTGCTGGAACGCGAAACAAATTCCCTTGAACAGATGATGCCAGATAAAGCTGCTCCAGCGGCAAATGGTAATTCTTAGAAAGATCATTCCCGATTATTAATTGATAATGTGCGTGAACATGAATCAGTCTCCCGGTTTTTCTATCGTACCCATAATAATCACGCACACCAGGCAATTCTTCGTGTTTGGGAAGCAGGGTTTCTTTAAATCCCAAGCCATATAAAATTTCCATAAAGCATTGCGCATGGCTTCGATTAACCAGCAGATCAAGATCGTTATCTCCGCTTGCTGAACGATCCAGAAAAGAATTGCTCTTCCAGTGGCAGTAGTCGATTTTTTGTGCCGCCAGAGTCCTACAAAGCTTAACAATGAGGTCAAGTACAACATGTTCTTTCATTTTATCTTCGATGTTCTGCCATGATTACACTACTACTTCACACCCACCAATCGAATATCCGGCAATGGCAGTGGCAGATTTCTTGCAAAAATTTTCCTGGCTGCATATCGAAATTTATCTAGTAATAGCTCGCACAAGGCTATTGGAAAAACAGGGAAACTAATATATTTTCCTTTCGCGCCAACATAAGCTCTGGCCTGCGAAAATCCAACCTTTCTGAACAGGTTGCTCAATTCCAGAGTTGTATATTCCTTCATGTGAAAACCTGTAGCAAACTCATCAAAATACTTTGAAATATCGTGAGGACCCGTTAACCGATTCGGGGTGATACAGATATAGGTGCCACCAGGAACAAGGGCATTGTAAATCTGTTGCAGTTGATCGAATGCATCGTCAGGGTGTAAATGCTCCATAACTTGATAGCTATAGGCCAGATGTATGCTGTTTGCTGGAACAGGGACACTACAGCCATCAGACAGAAAGAGTTGAAAGTTTCCCGGTACCATGGAGGCTTTGGTAATTTCTTTGGAAACGTCAACTGCATAGACTTGTTTCACAAATTTGGACACTTCAAACGATAGCGCACAATCACCAGGGCCAACTTCCAGAAATGTGATCTCCTTATCCAGGAAAGAACGAAGAAACTTCATCTGTAAACGGACAATCATTGTTGTGCGCGCGAACGATGATTTGCGAGTCAGCATCGAATGAAGTGGCACGCGCCGATATAGTTCATCATACAGGCATGAATAAAGATGGCGTCTTTCCTGCCGGGGCGCCTGCCGCAGCCGATCCGCCAATACCTTTTCTATCTCGTAATGCTCCCTTATTTGTTCCATTGTTCTTGTTTCACTCTTTGGCGGCTTTCGTCTCATAGTCCCTTGGCTTTCTGACAAAGAGGCTTCTCGATCAGGTGTGATCATGCTGTTTTCGCCCATTTCAATCGACGCGTGAGGGCATCGATGACGATTAAGTTTCCCTGGTTTGCATAGGTGTGGGTTGCAGTGATTCTCTCCGCCCAGTCCGGTTTAATCGTTGTTGCTCTTCGCTCGCAGTATTCTGTTTCGGAGAGAACGACGATTTCGTTCAGGTCAAAACTGTACCCATATCCTTTGGAACAATCCTGCGACGGCCTGAACAACTTTCCGTTCTTAACAAAAATGCTGCCCGCCGCTCTGGCCCTTTTGACGTCCGAAACGATTGGGTTCAATGGATGTGCCTGCCACCGATCCGTAAAAAGTTCATCCGAATAAAAAAGGAATAATTCAACCTGGGGGGCTGCCGCCTCTTGCTCCGCGATTGCAGTGAACAACCACCATTTTCCCTGGCGAAAGAACAAGGTTGTATCCACTGCCTTTACATCTTCCATCAATGTCACTTTTCGCTGCCATTGGTTGGGAAAATGGACGCATTCATAAAGATCGATCGTTCTATTCCCTGCAGATTCTGGGATCATATAGTAATGCCCCAGCCACTCAAAGACAAAAGGAAAGGATAAATGATAGTCTTTTTGCAGCACAGGGATTGGTTGTTTGTAATTGCCTTTGCAGTCCATCTCTATCACTGAAATATGGCCCCTTTTTGTTCGATATGGGTATTCTTCAACAAAAATATAGTAGTTAGGTTCCTTGTAAATCACGTGAGGATCAGCCCAAAAGCTGTTTTTTGGAAGGGGAATTTTCTTGAAGGCCGAAATGTCGTTTTCGGTAGTATGCCCCAAATCAAACAGTAATCCCCATTGCTCCTGATAAAAGCTCCGGTGATAAACCTCCAAAAGGTTCCTGACCAGCAGCTTTATCATGATCCACATCACCATAAGGTTAGAAGGAATGTCATTAGGCTCCAGCCGCTTTGGCGTCTCCCCTGCGTTTCTCTCCTTCAGCTCTTGAAGGAATCTTGTTCCACCCAGATGATGTAGACGTTCGACTTGACGCTGTAAAAAGGAGGACGCAGCCCATAAAATGTAATTCCTGCTGCGAGCCGGTGAGTAAGGGTAAGTGAAGAACCAGGATTCGAAAAGAATTTGATCATGTTCAGCATCCACCCCAAGTTGCTGCACTGCCGCGCCCGTTTCGGGGCATTTCCTGGCTACTTCCCAGAAGCCTATTAAGCCATTTTCGATCTTGCCATGATCGCCCCAGCGATATGTCCAAACCCCATACGTAGTGGCAAACAATACATTGCCACGCAAGTTGCCAAAACCCATCTTGACCAAAATGTCAAGATGATATGATTTAATTTGTTCCAAATCTGAAGCAGAAAAATATTGCTCGCCATTTTCATCAACAGGTTTCACTCTCAAAACAGGTACGTTCGAGAGAGTTTTCGATGAATCGACTTGAGTCAAGGCATTCTGTCCGCGCAGAAAAAGCTTGTTGTCAATAGCATTGAAAGCAAAATATAGCCAATGATTACGGTTTTCCCAGAAGGCTACCGGTGCAGAGCGTCTTTTGCCACTCGACTGATTCAAGATGATAAGCGCCAACTCGACACAGTTTGAGCGGGTAACTCGCTCAATGGCAGTGAATGCCCATGCAGGCAGGAGATAGGAATCCAACAGCAGCCCAACACGTAGTTTAGAATCCATCTTCGAATGTATCTCATTCCGTAATTTCATAAATGAAATCGTGGTTTTCCTGGTCATAAATAAGAAGAGAATATATTCACTCGGTATCTAAAGAAGCTAGCCAATCTTTAAAAAAACCCCAGCTATACTGATAACGAAACAGGTAATAGGTGAGCTTGGAATACTCCTCTCGAACATTCTGGCGGCTTTCTTGATCTTTCCACCAGGTGCGCTGGTAAGGGGTACGATCAAATGGGACTGGTGCCATCTGTAATTGGATCCGATCTCCGAACACCTTTCGATACGCCCAGCGCGCCCGCCGCATATGAAATGGGTCACTGATGATGATGATGGATCGAATGGGATACGGATTACGCTCAATCCATTCTTTTAACTTTTCAGCTTCCATATAGGTGCTGGTCACTTCTGAGTCGTCGAAGGCAATGGCTTCTGGCGGTACACCTTGTCCGATGGCTATCTCCTTGGCATGCATGCCGTGATTATATTGATGGGTCTTGCACCATCCACCTGTGAAGAAGAGTGTCTTTCCAAGCCCTTGTTCATATACCTGGATAGCATAGTTCGTACGATAATCATCCCCTGCAATAACGTGAATTACATCGGCGGGATGTAAGGTATTCTCAACGATAAGAAAATCAGCAATCAGCATAAGCCAGCGTTCACGGAAAAGAACAAGGATAAGGCTTAGACCGGCTAAGCTGAGCAGTACCTTCGTCTTTTTTGATTGCGATATTCGGGAAATCGACCTGTACATCTCTTTACAAAAGTATGCTCCGCCATTCCACATTTGAAGAAATGCAGGCGGCGCCCCAATTGGACATGGAAAAAGAACGTTACTGTCTCGCTATCAATTTATATTCTGTTTGGTGGTAAGCTCGCATAACGGTAAATTGATTCGGATGGCTTCATCCTGAAGCACCTTTAAAAGCACTTGGGCGCGTTCGTTATCTCGCAGCCGAGCGCAAAATATGGCATCGTAACCTGCGAAGAGACCAGAATGGATCACAACCTTGTCGCCAGGTCTCAAACTCTCTCGCATTTGATCTCCTGCACTGTTAATCTCGTCGACGCGATGGCGAATTCTCTGAAGCAACCCATCGGGAACGCAAGCGGGTTCTCCCCCGAATGTAATCAACCCAAGGGATCCCGGAATCCATTTCAATGCCGATGTTCCCATAAGATCAAGGTCGACATTTACAAATAAATATCCGGGAAAGTATGGTTTGGATTTGTACGAGTATGCCTTCCCATTCCTCGCATGTAAACATGGATAATAAACTTCAACCTGAAGCACCCTGAGCTGGTTAGATAGCCATCCCTCTTTTTGTGGTTTGCTGTGTACAACATGCCAGCGTAGCATAACATCCTCTATGTTTCTTAAATCCTAGCGTTTGTAGTGCGAGCAATTGCCGGCAACTTTCAGTTTCAGAAAGCCTCATTTCGGCAAAAGTGACCCTGTTGAGACTTTTAAAACATCAGCTGCTTTGCGAAGATTACTAAGATATAGATCGTTGTCGCTAAACTCCATGAATTCTTCATAAAGACCCTGCCAGATTTTGAACGCCGTTGGTTCGCTACATCCGCGTTTTCGCATCTCACCGATGAATTCATCACTTGTCATACTGAGTTTCTCTGCGAATTGCTGGACTTGGCTGGTCATATTTTTGATCCTCGTGTATGGATCATTAGAGGAATGTTATGTCGTTTATAAATAGTGTTCACCCGCCCAAAGGCCCGGTGACAACTACCGTGGAAGTTCAAATCGACGAGCGGACTAAGCTAGGGTAAATTGGCTAAGCAAGGATGCTATGCCACACATCACTAACCTAACTTCGTCAGCAGTCGCTTTGCTTCAGAATTACTATAGCAACTATAATATTAAAAAGATTTGGAAATTTATTTAAAAATCCTTATAATCCCCAATTCTCACTTGGATTAGTAGTATATTGTTTCTGTAATTTAAAAAGAGTAGATTACACATTATCTTTGCAGTGTTCGGAACGAGAGCAAAAACATCGTGACCTATCACAATTTTCCCCTTACCGGCTGAGTTATTGGGACATATGCAAGACCAAGGCATGGTCAAACTCCGCTGCCAGCAACGGCAACTGACAGTACAAAAGGATTATAGGGGATACTTCTGTCAGATCATTGAGTCTGCGAATAGGGGTGGGCGGAGCATAAAATTTTCCTGGGTGGGGATTTTCATGGAACAGATCCAGGGAATGACAGTCTGAGTTGGTTGTAGTAAAAAATTCGAAGGTTGCATATATGGTCTGAATAATTTCAGACCACCATTTGTTATACGGAGGCACTTATGACGCAGAAAACACTTGGGTTAGCATTAATTGTTTTGGGCATGGTCTTGCTGATCATTTCACTGGCTGCGGATCTGCTGGGATTGGGTGCAAAAGCAGGCATAGGTTGGAAACAATTGATCGGCGTGGCTGTTGGCATTTTGGTATTCTTGGCCGGCGCTTGGTTGAGACATCGCAAAGCTCATTTGCCTAGTTAGGTCTTCATGCCAAGTCAATTCGATGTTATCAAAGTGAAGCCTCCCTGCTTGTAAGATGGGAATCGAGATAAAGGACAAGCTAGCCGGCTGATGGGGTCTTTGGCGTCATGATTTGCTTGCCTTCATGTGGGAGACGGGGATTGTTTCATAATGGGATGGGGCAGAGAAGTTCATCTGACCAGAAGCAGCCTCCCGTCAGGGCATGAGATAAAACCTGCATTGGTTAATCAACCCCTGAATATTCTTTTAGGATGTCAAGGATGACCGGTCTGACGAAAGATCTCCAACTCAGTCAGTAGAAAAACAAAAATACGCTTCATATACTCCGGCTTTTAACCATCCCCGGCATTTTCAGAATCGGGTCATATTCCCCATTGGCGTACATATACAGTTCGCGCCCATTGTCATGTTCACTTCTTCTACTTCCCATACTTTCTCTCGGTCACATCTGTCAGTCGACACACGCGGTCTGCTCATCAAAATCCATAAGTGTGAAAGATCCATAGCGAATTAACAATCCGTTCTATATTGCTCCCATAGAGGTAAACATGCAAGGAAATCACTCTATACTCATCGGCCTGAAAAACCGGCGGCGGCAAATGGGACTACTCATGCTTTGTGCGGATCTGCTTGGGTTTGGCACAGCTGCCAGTCTTGTTTTGCTCGCAAATAGATCCTTGAATTTCTTTACCTTGCAGTCCTCCGATTTCAAGTATTCGGTCATCCTCTTCATTTGTCTGCTTCTCTTCATGAATAGCAGGCTCTATCCCGGAGTTGGCATCAACCCGGCAGAAGAGATCAGACTGGTCACGCAATATATAAGTACAAGCTTTATCATTGGGATTATCTATTTCGGTCTGACTCAGGCAAACTGGAGTCTTAACTTCTTTGCCTTCTTCGCGGTTGCTGGTGTTTCCATAGCGACGGTTCTGCTGGCACGCTGGGGGATTCGTATCCTGGCCTCCCAACTAGGATTATGGGGCGAACCGGTAGCTATATTTGGCCGCGGATTGCAGGTTAGTGAATTAACCTGTTATTTTTGTAAGAGACGCAGGCTGGGCTTTCTACCAGTCATGGTTACGCCCGATACAGTGCGTCATCACTGCAGGACATGCCCTATTCCTGTGATGAACCTGGATGATGTGCTCGTTTGTGATTCAAATAGCTTTGCAGATCAAGGCATCCAGACCGTTCTGATGGACAGCACCTCTGCTATGAATTTGATGGGATCAAAAGTAGGTAAGGATTTGCTGCGGTTGTTCCGCCGCACAATCCTTGTTTCCGACATGGATTGGCTGGAAGGAGCCTCCGTCAGCATCCATGATTATGAGGGTTTGATTGGTATCGAAGCACATAAAAACAAATTGAGTATGTTGGATACCAATGTCAAACGCGGCATGGATATTCTCTTTGCACTGTTGATCGGTGTGATTTTTCTGCCGATCATGTTGGTAGCCGCTGTTTTGATCAAGTTGGACTCGCCTGGACCCGTTTTTTACAAACACAAGCGTCTGGGGAAAAGACAACAGGTGATCACGATCTACAAATTCCGTACTATGGGGATGAATGCTGATCGTCTGTTAGCAAAATATCTCGAGGAGTACCCACAAGCGCGCCGGGAATGGGAGCAGAACCAGAAATTGCGTAATGACCCTCGTATCACGCGAGTTGGCCATTATTTGCGTAAATTCAGTGTTGATGAGCTTCCTCAATTGCTGAACGTGCTTAGGGGAGACATGAGTATGGTAGGTCCACGCCCAATCGTTGAGTCGGAAACAAGTCACTATGGCGACAAAATCGATTTGTATAAAAGCATTTGTCCCGGAGTGACCGGTTTGTGGCAAACCTCGGGCCGTAATCATGCCACATATGAGGAACGGGTGCATTATGATACCTATTATGTGCGTAATTGGTCGGTATGGCTGGATCTATACATTCTGCTCCGAACCGTCTGGGTGGTATTAAGTCGAGATGGCGCATATTGAGTGAAGTTGTTCTAGCAAGATCGTGCCCTGGCTACTTCTTCTACCTGTTGTTTCTGCCACGGAAAAGGGCAGCAAGTTGCATAAGCTGACTGGCCTACCTGCTCTGGGCAGCAGTTACTCAGTGTTCATCGCCATGCACATTCCGATGCAACTATGCGACATCCTGACGTGCTTAATGTCACGCGAAAAACATGACAAACGTCCCATCACTGTTGTAACTATTATATGTCAATATTGTCATGATTTTGTGATGTTAATTTGTTGAGCTGCCTGCCAAACAGCTAGCCAAAGTTCTGGGGCATGAATGTCCGGAATTACTGGACCAAGATATGGTGTCTGACCCCTACTGAGGGATTCAAGGGAAGAGGCAAGATGCAATACATTGAAAAGACCAACATAGGAGCCAGGATATTGGTCATAGATGATGACCCTGATACTGCAAAACTCTTGACTACTATTCTCAAACCGCAGGGATTTACGGTCTACTACGCCTGTGATGGCAGGGAGGGGCTCAAAAATGCTTACGAACTTCATCCGGATTTAATTATCCTGGATGTGACAATGCCATGTATAGATGGATGGCATGTGTGCATTCATTTGCGAGAAATGACAGATGTGCCGATTCTGATGTTGACAGCACGTTCGGCAGAGTCAGATGTGGTTCGGGGTCTCGCATCTGGGGCCGATGACTATATAAAGAAGCCCTTTCACAAAGCCGAGCTGGAAGCACGCATCCGGGCTTTATTACGGCGCAAACCGAGGCACGACGGAAAAAGCGATTCGGAATTCAGCCACTATACGGATAAGTTGCTAAATATCAATTTGGAAACGCAGGTAGTTGAATTGAAAGGTAGAACACTCGATTTATCAGCAACGGAATATAGTTTGTTGGCATGCCTGGTCAGAAATATGGGGAGGACAGTAACGCACAGCCAACTCCTGCGTGAAGTTTGGGGTAGTGAGTATGGTGATGTATCTAGTACATTGACACTTTATATATATTACTTACGAAAAAAATTAGAAGACTCCCAGCATAACCATCAATATATACATACGCAATGGGGGCGTGGGTATTGTTTCATGCCCTTAAACAAATGAATTTTTAAATTCAGGATAATGCAAGTTTTTTTCTGTAAATTGAGGCACAGGGCGCCTTGCCAAATAAGCTAAATCGCAACTTCAAATTTTATATAGGTGCTGCTGATCAATCATTTTTCACTTCCATAACGGTATCCAAATGCAATTTCTGCACAACACAAATGCAACCCTGCAACACTGGGATATCAGAGTATCTAATGGCACACGGGTGAAATAACAGCCTGGTTTCCCTGATACAAATCCCGCTCAGCGGTGATCTTCTGATCCCGCCGAGTTTTATTTTTGAACACTTGACATGGCGGGGCATAATATAACCATGTGCTGAGGAGTTCCTATCGCAGAATACATATTCATATAACTGAGGGGTGAAGCAGAATTGGACAAAATCTTTTCGATCTTATGTGTTCTCAGGCACAATTTCTAGACCAGCAGTGAGAGATTCGGCAGTTTTGTAGATTGCAGGATGAAGGTCAGAGACTGATGCGGGCGGCGATGACTCAGCTCAACCTGTCGGCGTGTGCCTATCAGCGCACGCGAAGCGTCAAACTGGCGCGCACGATCGCAGACCTGGCAGGGAGTGAGGAGATCCAGTCCACGCATCTGGCAGAGGCGCTGCATAATGGCTTCTGTTTTCATTAATTTAGAAACAACAATACCCCACCTAACTATACGCACAAGAACTGGCCACAACCATCTACTCAGTCGATTTCGCAACAATTTTTAGCTTCAAAGCTACACCTTCAAAGTTGCACAAAGAGCTGCCCCGCGCGGTATCTATCAAAGACACGGGTATAAATTTAGGCCGCAAACGTTGGCGGCGAAAACACATTGCTTTTCGGGCATTTCTCGAATAGAAACTATTAATAGCAAACGGATGAGAAGCGGCGGAGATTTCTCTCGGCCGCTTTTGATTTATTCCCGGTTGCTACATTTTCCTTTACCAGTAGGAGCAAAACATGCGACACCGTACTGCGGTGACCTTGCCCGCCCTCTCCGCTACTAGACAACTTACTCGCACCACGAGATTTTGTCTATAAATGTGTCCTTTTTGCCGAAAGGGCACATTATTTTTTAATTGCGTTAATTTATCACCTCTTTCCGTTATCGTCAATTACTCCCCAATAAAGTACCACGTCCGTCCACGGCGAGGTACTTCACAACCCAGTGGTAAATTCCATGAGATGCTAAGGCGATCGGATGTCCATAAGTACTAATTGACTTTTTGTTTTTTAGCTATATAATGAGTTTGCAATAATAATACCTCTTGGATCTGCCGGGTGGGTTTGGTTCAACTGATTCAAAGAGAACATGCTTTAGGGTTTTATAACAGCCTCAGGCCTGACGGCAACACTTTGGTGGATTCGTCTTTCCGCCGAGAGGGCTATGGAAAAAAACAAAGCTGCATCAACTGAAGAAACAAACGGAAGTGTATTTAAGGCACCTGCTATTAATTTGCCCAAAGGGGGTGGGGCGGTTCGTGGCATGGGTGAGAAATTTGCCGCCAACCCGGTCACGGGCACTGGTTCGATGACTGTCCCTATCGCCACAAGTTCCGGCCGCTCAGGATTTGGGCCCCAATTGAATCTTTCGTACGACTCCGGCTCCGGCAACAGCCCATTTGGGTTCGGCTGGAGCCTTTCACTGCCAACGATCACGCGCAAGACCGATAAAGGATTGCCGCGATATTTCGATGCCCAAGAGTCGGATGTGTTCATTCTCTCTGGCGCGGAAGACCTGGTCCCGGCGTATCGGCAGGATCCTGACGGATCCTGGGTTGTCAGCCATCCAGGGTATCAACGAGACCCCGACGGATTCTGGGTCCGCGACCAGGTGGGCCGCCGGGTCATTCACGAGGATGAGCGAGATGGCTACAAGGTTCGCCGCTACCGCCCGCGCATCGAGGG
>Ga0105098_10000150_pt1 | contig 21611 bp, 20 predicted proteins | sample PPLLak21cMay2015_FD_79137 | JGI IMG/M metagenome (GOLD analysis project Ga0105098, IMG submission 79137) | Freshwater sediment microbial communities from Prairie Pothole Lake near Jamestown, North Dakota, USA - PPLs Lake P7 Core (1) Depth... | ecosystem: Environmental > Aquatic > Freshwater >... | reverse complement strand
GTTGTCGCGCCAGCGGCATCGCTGGGTAGCTATGTCTGGATGGGATAAGCGCTGAAAGCATCTAAAGTGCGAAGCCCACCCCAAGATGAGATCTCCCACTGGATAACCAGGTAAGACCGCAAGTAGACTACTTGCTTGATAGGCAGCAGGTGTAAGCGCAGTAATGCGTTCAGCTGAGCTGTACTAATGGTCGAGGGCTTGACCTTTCCTCCTAGAGAAATACCGCAGTTAGACACTACGCCGCGGGGTGGAGCAGTGGTAGCTCGTCGGGCCCATAACCCGAAGGCCGTTGGTTCAAATCCAACCCCCGCTACCAGTAGAATCGAAAGAGCCGGAGAAACCCGAAAGGTCTGTCCGGCTCTTTCTGTTTGCGCAGTCTGTCCCTGGTTTGGCTCTCGACGAGATGTGCAGGGGGAGAATGCGGCTTCTGTTGTTGCGTGGGCAGCTTGGACTGACGACTTGTCAGGTCAGGTCTTCACCTTGTCGGTCACGTCCAGGAAGTCGTAGGGACGACTGTAGTTGGCATAAACATAGCTCTTGTCGTCCAACGCACCAAGATCGGTGCCGAAGTAGAGGTCAAGGACCATTCTGAAGGAGTTCACTGGCGTTATCGATGGATACAGGCGGGGGTTGCTGCGGTCGACTCCCGGCAGGTAGTAGGCGTTCAGTATCCCCATCTTCTCCTTCAGCTCCGCGTCTTTGGCCTGCGCCCAGCGAAAGGTGCGGTCGCCGGCCAGGTACCTCGCCGGATACGGGCCTTCATCTGCCTGCAGGATGATGATGGGGGGCACTTCTGAGGTTGACTTCAGCTTCTGGACGAGATCCAGCACCATCTCGTTGGTGACGGTCAAGGCGTTGACATAGTTATCCCTGGTGCTCTTCTGGCCGGCCTCTTCCGGGCTCAAGTAGCTGCCGTCGCTGTCAAAGGTGTACGGGGTGTGCGAGATCATGAAATGGGCAAAGGTGAAGGTCGGCGTTCCTCTGTATTCCTCCGGTATCCGGGCGAGTTCCCCGAACTCGAACCTCGTTCTCTTCCATTGCCTCATCGTGAGATCATCGACTATCCCCAGTTTCGCGCTGACGGTGTAAGGCATGCTGGCGGTCAGGATGTACTCCGAGAACATGTCTGCCCTCGCGCAGTAGTTGATGTTGACGTCAGCGTACTTGTCTTCCCTCAGCGGCCCCCACCAGGAACCTACGTGTATGAACTCGTACCCTGCCTTCTGCAGCAGGCGCTGCACGGCATGATCCTCCAGCTTCTCGTTCAACGGCAGCAGATCGCTGGATGCCCTGTCCATGTAGTCGATGTACTCCATATTGAGGGATGAAGCCAGAGACTCCGAGGTTCTTACATAGTTGGCGAAGCTCTCGTTGGCCACGTAGAAGCCCTGCACCGTCAGTTCATTGAGGAAGTTGCTGTTGTCAAAGTCGTACACATCAGTGAGGGTGCCGGCATTGGCATATCGGTCCAGAACAATGTAGTAGATATCGGGGGGAGTCTTGTATCGTGAGGCGTTGAGTTCGAGGTCCGTATGGCTGTCCGAGAGGTTCCCGCCGCTGCCTATGCGCTGGAACTCGTATGTGCCGATCCGGACCACCGAGATCAGCAGCATGACAACCAGGCCCGCGTTGAGAATGGTGGTGGGGTAACGCAGAACCATGCTGGTCCTGGCTATGAGATACACGAGGCAGGGATACAGCAGCACCCAGATGATGAGCAAGAGCATCCAACCCAGCCAAGGGCTGTCCACGCCAAGCCAACCGGTCAAACTGAAGATGTAGGCGGTGGAGTACAGCAGCGCCAGAAAGAGGGACACAATCAGAGCTGCCTTGTAGATGTTTCGCAGCACCAGCCATGTGAACGCTAGCATTAACGAGGCCAGAGACAGCGAAACTGCAGAAGGTACCACAAGTTCGGACAGCGAGAGTTCCTGCGTGTTGTAGGTGTAGAGGGCCAAGGCAGGGAAGACCGCAACCACGAATGGATGCAGGATGAATGCTCTCTTCAAGCTGATTCCCGCCGCCGCATCAGATAAAGGGTCCTCTCGGAGCCGCTTATGCCCTGAGAACGTTCAAGGACGAGCCGTTTCGAGAATTCGCTCTCGAAGGCTTGTTGGGTGTAGTCGACGAAGATGTCTTCCCTGGTCGCCAAAAGCCTCTGGACCTGCGAGTCGCTCTTGGGTACGAATTCCACAATGGCCGAATTGCAGATGCCGGCGAGGAACTCGGCAATCTTGGCGAACGGCGTGTTGTTGGAAATCGCCAGGTGGTGAATGAGGGCCAGTGCGAGCACGGCGTCAGCCGGGCCGCGTTCGACCAGGGACATCCTCTCCTTGTTCTGCCACCCAATGCCAGGGCTGGGGTTGGTCAGATCGCTCAGCAGCGGGAGCAGGTTCTTCTCGTTCCTTCGCCGGCATTCAAGGTAGTTCTTCTCCACGGCGGCCGGATCAATGTCAAAGGAAATGGTCGGAATTCCCTTGTCGGCGGCGATTCTGCTGAACACGCCGGTGTTCGCGCCCAGATCCCAGACGCTGCCGGGATGGATGCCCTCCAGGAATTCAGCCACAACCTGTTTCTTGTCCTGGAATGCTTCCGTCGAATAGTTGGTGTCCTGATAGTAGTCGCCCCACTCCGTACCGCCGGGATTCCATTTGAGTCTCTTAACGCCCGATTCCAGACTGTTGATGATGCCGATGAAACCGAGGCGGCTCAATTTGGGACGACGGGTATCCACGCGCTTGTCTGCGTAATGGGCCTGGCTCCTCGCATGAAGGTGGATGTTGGACAGCAGGGAGAAGGAGAAACGAGTGCGAAACGGCAGAAGGGGACTGGCTAGATCGAGAGGGACCCCGTCCAGGTGAACGCGAGACAGTTGGCCCAGTCGAACGTCTCTGTAGCTCATCAGAGCCAATGGCGCCAGGAAGTGCTGGCAGAACTGCCGGTAGGCCACCCAGGGGCTGCCCTCCTTGTACTTCTCGAAAGACAGCGTGTCGATGAAAACCGGCTTGCCTTTCGCGAACTGCACGTTGTAGGCGCTGCAGTCCTTGAGGGACATCCCGAATTCCAGCGCCTTCTTCTGGATGTTGAGCGTGGTTAGGGCTGCATCCTTGAACTGGCTGAAACTCCATTCGTAGGGGTAGGAAACGAACCCTATCTGCTCGGGCCTTATGACCTTGTAGGCGGTTGGATCTGCCGCATCCTGCAAGGCCACTTCTTCATGGGGGATGATCAGTCCCTCCTCCACCAGCCCCTTGTGGAACCCTGACTCCATCAGGTGATCGTAGTCCTCTTTGTAGATGGTGTTTATCTGACGATAGACTGAACCATCTTGCCAGAAGACAAACCCGCTTGGGTCCCGAAACGAACTCGGGACAACCTCACTGTTCCTTGAGCTCTTCACTCTTCTTGGACCTTGAGAACAGGTTCCCCACGAAAGCCTTGATCTGCTTCCAGAACATACCGATGGCCACCAGCACAGCTGCGAAGCCCCCGATGACTGTCTGGAGGATAATGCTGCCGGTCCCGGGGTCAATGTAGGAATGGACAGCATGATGGAACGGCAGGTACAGCAGAGCCGGCATGACGAAGGTTGTCGGAAGCCTAAAACGTTTCATTGTCAATCCTTTCGATCGATTTGTCCGACAGCCAAGCTACTCTATACTGCCGGGTTCTTGGCTCACTAGCCGCCCCGAGAACAGCTACCGGCTTTATGAGCGACTTTCTCCGCTATGAATCATAACATAGTTCAAGGCTGGTGGCGCAAGACAACCCCCCGCCCCGATGACTGCTCAGAGAGTCTCAATCACTTCCTTGCAGGACGGCTTCACGACCCGCAATAGCCCGAGTACCTTCAGAGCGGACTCATGGCCTTCCGGCACCGGTGACGCGCAGCAATCCGCCGGAACGATGACTTCGTAGCCCAACTCGGCAGCATCGAACACCGTTTTCAGAACACAAGCCCAGGTAGCCACGCCGGTGATAATGAGAGTCTTGATGCCCTTCTGACGCAGCGTGAAGTCGAGGTCGGTGCCGAAGAAAGCACTCAGCATCCTCTTCTCGACAAAGAGATCACCCGTTCCAGGCTCCAGCTCGTCTATGACTTTCACTCCCTCGGTTCCCCGAATGGTGCGCAGCGGATGACCGCTCTTGAAGATGAAGTCGTCTGGATATCTGCTGTCCAGGGCGAAGATGACCTGGACCCCCTTGCTCCGGGCTTCGCGCAGCAAGAGCTTGATGTTGGGGATAATCGGTTGACAGTACCTGCCAACGTTGTCTTTCTGAATATCCACCACAATAACGGCCTTCTGTTGTGGCGCCGTTGCTTCCATCGTACGTATCTCCTTTCGGGGACCGCGCTGCCGTTCCGGCAATCCCACGGCCTCTCGTTGACTGGCCTACTCTAACTGACTACTCCGTGCAGCAGCCTCTTGTCAAATCAGGCCCTGCCATTGCCCCACATTCTCCTTGTCTCTGAGTGCCCAGCGAAAGGCAGTTGTCGATTCATGACAACCTCAGTATCCCATGCTCGTGAGCCTAGTGTCTTGAGACCTTGGTCCCAATTCTGAGAAGTCGTGGGATCGGCCTTGCCCGGTAAGAGACCCGCCGCTTGGCAGGGACCCCATCGTCAGATAGGCTGAGTGAGCACTCACTCAATGTGCAAGGAGCGGATACATGCTTGAGAAGAAGAAGAGACAAGCCAAGGCCAGTCCGGCACTCGAAAAGCAACGCCAGATCACGGAAGCTGCCTTTGACGTGTTTTCCAGGCGGGGATTCCCGCAAGCTACCATAGCTGAGATAGCGCAAATCGCGGGTGTGGCGGAAGGGACAATATACAACTACTACCGGAGCAAGCATGATCTTCTGGTGGCTCTGGTCCATGATTACGCCGAGAGAGAGGGCATATCGGAGATCCTGGATCGCTACAGTGGGGTGCCGGGAGATGTGAACCTGTTCCGGGACTTGGTGGAGAGCCGGGTCACCGTGGGTTTCAAGAATGTGGACCGCCTGCTGGTGCTGATCGGAGAGGTACAGCATGACCCGGAACTGCTGAAGATGTACGTGGAGGGCATGTGGCAGCGGGTGCTGAAGCGACTGGAGGGCAGTCTCAGGTCCGGAACAGACCAAGGCACTCTACGCCAGATGGATCCGGCGGTGGTGGCCCGGACGTTTCTCGCCATGAACATGGGTTTGCTGATTATCTATCAACTTGAGGGAGAGGGCGGGGTGCTCAGAAGGACTTCGCCCGACCGTATCGCTGCTGAAGTGGCGGAGGTATTCCTGAACGGCGTGCAGAAGAAATGAGGACTGACGTGTGCAATAACCCACCCGAAGTTGGGGCAGTGTCTGGTCACATGACGGAGATCGAAAGGAGCTCGACATGGTAGAGCAAGAGAAGTGGTACAGGCAAAGATGGATTGCCATGGGCTTCTTGTGTTTCTCGCTGCTGGTCATTTCGCTGGACACTACGGCGATGAACATGGCGCTGCCATCCATTTCTCGAGATCTAGGATCGAGCGCCAGTGGACTGCAGTGGATTGTGGATGCCTACATTCTGGTGTTCGCCTCATTGCTGCTGACCATGGGGTCCATTGGCGACCGCGTCGGGCGGAAGAGAGTCATGCAACTGGGTTTGCTGGGCTTTGGCCTTTTCTCTTTGGGCGGAGCACTGTCCTCGTCGACCGGCATGCTGATCGGCATGCGCGCCGCGATGGGCCTGGCCGGAGCGGCCATGATGCCATCCACACTTTCCATTCTGACGGCAACCTTCCGTGATCCCAAGGAGAGGGCTCAGGCCATAGCTCTGTGGGCGGCCACTTTCGGGCTGGGCCTGGGGATCGGGCCTCTCGTAGGTGGATGGTTGATAGAGAAGTCTGACTGGAGTTGGGTTTTCTACATCAATATTCCGATTGTGGTCATCGGGTTGATCGGAGGATACTTCTTTGTCCACGATTCCAGAGATGAGCATCCGCAGAAGATCGACATCCTGGGATCCGTGCTGTCCATTGCCGGGCTCTTTGCCTTGGTGTACGGCACCATCGAGGGAGGCGCAGATGGCTGGACGGCTCCGAACGTTCTCTTCGCCTTCGGGGCCGCGGTTGTTCTCCTCGCCGCGTTTGGCATATGGGAGTGGCGCTCGCCGCATCCGATGTTGCCCCTGGGTTTCTTCAGGAACATGTCCTTCACCGGCGCCAACATGGCCTTGACGCTGGTCTCGTTTGCGCTCATGGGCGCCAACTTCTTCGTCAGCCAGTACTTTCAGTCCGTTCATGGATATTCTCCGTTCGCCGCCGGCGTCCGCCTTCTCCCCATGGCCTTTGTGTCGTTCATAGCGTCTGCCCTGTCGGCGAAGCTGGCCCAGCGTATCGGCACCAAGATAGCCGTCGGTTTGGGCATTTTGACGGCTTCCGCCGGCCTTTTCTATCTGTCACAAGTAGTGGAAGTAGATACCAGCTATCCCATGATCGTCATCGGCATGTGCATCATGTCCCTGGGAATGGGGATGGCGATGAGCCCGGCGACGAACTCGATCATGGGATCGCTCCCGGTTAACAGGGCCGGGGTCGGCTCCGCCATGAATGACACCACACGTCTGCTTGGCGGCGCCCTGGGAGTGGCCATACTGGGTTCCGTGATGAACAGCATCTACATAAGCAAGATCGACCAGCTCAACGGCATCTTGCCACCCCAGCTTCTTGATGGAGTGCGGAATAGCATTCAGGGCGCGCACATCATTGCGCAGAACGTCCCCGATCAAGGGCTTTCCCAGCTTATTGTGAATAGCGCCAACGAGGCGTTCGTCTCCGGCATGGTGCGGGCGACGCTGATCGCCGGTATCGTCATGGCGGCGGCTGCAGTGGTCACTTTCATCATCTTGCCCACGCGGGTCCGCCACGCGGAGGAAGAGCCTCCCACAACTGAGAAGGCACCCCCAGCCGAAGGCGGTTGAGTCCGCCTGGCACGTGGGACGTTCGGGGGTCTTTCTTGGCGGGGCCGCGTCTTATGTCAGCTAAAAGGGCATGTTGGTGGTTTCCGTGCCGCCGTCAATTTCCAGTATCTTGCCCGTCACCCACCTTGCGGCTGGCGAGGCCAGATACAGGGCTGCCAGGGCAATGTCGTCCGCTTCTCCTAGCTTCTTCATGGGCGTGCGATCGCACATCTTCTGTAGATTCGCCTCGTCCAGGAGGCCTCTCAAGGCATCCGTCAGTATGGAGCCGGGGGCTATGCCGTTCACTCTGACATCGGGTGCCAAGTCAGAGGCCATCAGCCTGGTCATGTGAATCAAGCCCGCCTTGACCGTGCCATAGACGCTGAAGTTGGGCTGGACGATGCGTCCCGCCGCTGAACAGATGTTGATCACGCAGCCCTTGCTCTCCTTCAGATGGGTCAGGCAGAAACGGACCACCATGAAAGGTGAGGTGACGTTGAAGTCGAAAGCCTCGTTGAACCGCTTGCGGTTGGTCCGGGGAATCTGATTCGGCACCGCACCGCCGGCGTTGTTCACTACTATGTCTATCCGTCCGAACGCCTCGACGGTTCTGGCGACTAGGGTTTGCAGTTGGCTGTCATCCCTGACATCGCAGGGAACTGCCAGCGCCGGCGCTCCAAATGCCTTGGCCTTCTCGGCATTGGCCTGGACGTCGCCTTCCGTCCTGGCAGTGAAGACCACTCGGGCCCCGGCCTCGGCAAAGGTCAGCCCGATTCCCTGGCCTATCCCCTTGCCGGAGCCGGTGACTATAGCTACCTTGCCGTCCAACCTGAGTTTGTCGGCCAACATTTCTCCTCCTCAATCCAACGGTCATTCACCGTGGCAGCAGCATGACCTGGATTCTACCACTGCGGCCCCCGACTGACCCAATTTGCTTCGCCGTGCCCGAAGCTTCAGGCGGCGTGTGTGTTGGCGTGGCACTCGGACTCTGGCTCGGGGCGCATCTGGGTGCGCACGAGCGTGATGTCAGGTCGCGTCTGCAGCGGAGACTGCTGGCACTGCTTCTTGAGGACCTCTCTGTTTCGTCACTTTTCAAGGGGCGTGGAGGCATTGGAGCGACTAAGGTGCAGAGGGGAGTGCAGCCTAGGCAACTGGAATTGAGGCGTACGCTGGCGCGGGCGACGTTGAACCACTGCGCGTATGTGGTCACTTGAGCAGTGGGGAGTCAATAGTGAAACCGACCTGCAGTAGGTCGGTTTCTTCTTTTGTCCAGGGCAAGCCCGACCGACCTTCAGAAGAACGCCGGGTGCAGCTGAACATCCGACGATGGGAGAACAATTGGCGCTTCTGAACACGCTCGATGAGACTTTGCTCTACTTTCGCAGAATAGAGCGTGAACGCAACGAGGCCTTGACGCAGCTTGAGGCGCTCGAACAGGATGTCAGTATCCTCAGGGCGCTGCTGCCGCAGGCACACCGCAAACCCAAGACTGTGACGGCAAAGTACCGCCAGTCTGCTGCGGTCTCACTGACGCCTGATCTTGAGGGCCTCTACAACAACGGATACAGGGACCGCGTCCTGAGGACTCTGGCTACAACACTGATGCAGGAGCCGGGTCCCGAGCTGCGACGTTGGATTGTGCTCGCTTTGGGGGTCATGGGAGACACGAAGTCCGTTCCGGCTCTTGCTTTGGCGCTGAACGATGTGAACACAAGGGTGCGGAGGGAGGCAGCCGTTGCTCTTGGCAGAATCGGAACCGCCCGTGTTGTCAGTCCACTGGCAGGGGCGCTGAGGGAATCCGACAAGGAAGTGCGCGACAAGGTGGTAAGAGCTTTGGGAAGGACGGGAAAGCCCGCGATCCGCGTGTTGATTTCCGGGTTAGGGGACCACAACGCTTTGGTGCGCCGTGGGTCATCGGACGCTCTGACGATGATCAGAGTACCGGCGATCTCGCCGCTGGCGAGGGCTCTTCTTGAGGGAAATGACCGGCTGGCACGAATTGGTGTCGTCGAGACCCTGGGCAGGATACGCAGCGAAAGAGCAGTGGCCTCTCTGATGACGGTCTTGATGGAGTCGGACGCAGACATGCATGATGCAGCATCTCAAGCGCTGGTGAAGACCGGCCAGCCGGCCATAGGGCCACTGATTCGCATGCTGAGGATGGCCGGCAATCCGCTCCGCCGAAGGGCGGTGGAAGTCCTGGTGAGGACCCGGGGCTTGGCGGTCAAGCCGTTGATCGACGCCTTGGCAGATGATGCCGAGGTGCGGGCGACAGCATCTGAAGCCTTGGTGAAGATTGGAGAGCCATCGCTTGGGCCATTGATGAGGGCGCTGAATGACTCCAATCCCGTCGTCCGCGAGGAAGCGGCAACAGCCCTCGGCCTCATTGGTGACCCGAGAGCGGTGGCGCCTCTTATCCAGGTCATGAAGACGAAAGACCGGGGGCTACGCCGAAGGGTGGCCGAGGCCCTGGTCAAACTGGGGAAACCCGCCGCCGGACCACTGGTGGCTCTGCTGAAAGAGACAGACGCCGGCCTTCGAGGAGAAGCTGCCTGGGCCCTGGCGCAGATTGGGCGTCCGGCCTTCAAGCCTCTCTGCCAGGCGCTTCTGGATGCCGACTTGGGCGCCCGCTGGGAGGCTGCCCAAGTCTTGAGCAGGCTGCGAAGCGGTGGACAGTTGCGCGGCCTGCACGGGCAATGGGAATGGACTGTGGATGAGACCCTGCTGTTCGCCTGGTTCAACTCGGGCTGGGCACAAGACAGGACCGGCGGAGCCGAGTCATTCGGTCATTCAAAGCATCACACCCCTGCCAGCTTCCTGATACAGCGGTTCCCCATGCCCCAGAAGCGCAAGGCGGACCAACCCCGAGGTCTGCCCTAGGACGTCATCGCCAAGGTTCTTGTACACTCCAGACAGAGCGCCTGCGGTCGCCTTACGCGGCAAGCCAGGCCGCCCGATGCCCACTGACTTAACTGGGAAATTCGCCCAGGTAGACCACCTGGTCCTTGTTCACAGCCACGAAATCGAAGCGCGATTCGCCGTCAGCCAGTTCCGGCCACACGGTGACGTTGGTCAGCGGCAGAAACTTCTCATCCCTGTCGAGAGCATGCAGCAGTTCCTGCCATACATCAGCGTACATCTGGCCTTTTAGGATATATGGTGCCATGTGGATCTCGGCGCCTATCATCTTCTTCGTCTTGGTACGGCGGAGTCTCTGCTTCTCCTTCAGTTCCACATCGATTTCACTCTTCTGGCGGCTCAGTTCTCCCACAAATAATATGTTGGCTTTTCTGATGTAGGTGGACCTGTACCTGGATGCCAGCGGCACTTTCGTTCCGGTGGGGAAGTACGCCTGGACATCGGTGAGGGGCACGAATTCCTTTCCCATCCGGAGCGCCTTTGAGGAAAAGCCTTCGTTTAGCGCATCGAGGAGGCGCTGGTCGGACAGACGATAGGTCAGCCCTGAGTAAGTGCCGGAGACGGTGCAGACTATCACGGGCACCTTGCTGAGGCGGGGGTCTGCCATCCATCCCCCCCCTTGTTTCTCGGCCATGTCTTGAGCCACTGCTCCGGACCTCCTTCCGCAGGACAAAGGAGTACTTCAGGGACCACGCCGCCGACGCGCGACAGGCGCCAATGTGCGGCCGACTCGAATTGTATCACGTATCATTCAACGGATGAAGGAAGTGGGCTCACCGATCGATCTCCATCCGGTTGTGCAAGAGAAGGCTCTTCTGCCTATAATTACTAGGGTGCGGGAACCAGTGCTGGCGGCTCTGGTATCACCCAGAAGCTGGCGAAAGGAGAACTGTCGAAGATGGGTAAGCTTGCCGACAAAGTAGCTTTGATCACGGGGGCCGGGTCTGGGATTGGAAGGGCCGCGGCGCTTCTGTTTGCCAAAGAGGGGGCCAAGGTTGTGGTCGCCGATTTCGTGCCCCAGGGCGGGCACGAGACGGTGAAGATGATCAAGGAGGCCGGAGGCCAGGCCGTCTTCGTTGAAGTCAATGTGACCAAGTCCGCAGATGTGCAGAAGATGATCAAGTCCGCGGTGGATACGTACGGAAGGCTTGATATCCTGTTCAACAATGCCGGCATGCAGGGCAAGTACATCATGACGGCCGACTTGCCGGAGGAGATGTGGGACAGCATTATCACCACGAACCTCAAAGGGGTCTTCCTGGGATGCAAGTACGCCCTCCCCATAATGCTTAAGCAGGGCGGCGGAGTGATCATCAACACCGCTTCATCGGCAGGCATGCTCGGCCTGCCCGGACAGCAGGCCTACTGCGCATCCAAGGCCGGGGTCATACAGTTGACGAAGTCCGCAGCGCTGGAGTATGCCGACAAGAACATCCGGATTAACTGCATCTGCCCCGGCGGCATAGTCACGCCGTTGGCCGGCATAGGGAAGCCAATGACTGACGCAACCATGGTGCCGCCATTCCATCAACCGCAGGCCATGAGGAGGTTCGGACAGCCGGAGGAGGTGGCCAAGGTGGCCCTGTACCTGGCTTCCGACGACTCATCCTTCGTTACCGGCACACTATCGGTGGTTGATGGTGGATGGACGGCCGGCATACCGAAGATGCCGGCAAAGAAGTACCAGGAGCTTCTCGACAACATCGGCAAATGAGTGTCAGTAGCAGGGAACACCTGACCGGTGAACGCTCGCGGCCGTCTTGCGCCCAGGCCCATCAGTAGCGGGTTCTTCTTGGGGTCTCTGCCGTCTGCATCCTGGCGTCCCTGAATCGGACGATCCTCTTGCATCAGGAATGGCAGGGGTTGTGCTGCACGGCGGGTTGATGAGAGGTTCCAGGGGTTCAAACCGACGGATACTATTCGGAACTCAGCACTGCCGGTCCAAAACAGATCTCGCTACGGTGCCCCCGTAGGTAGTCGCCAACCTGCTCCTGGTCCAACCCCAGAACGCCGGCTATGGTGTTCACCAGATTCCCGCTTCCGCCCAATGGAGAGACGGCGAGTCCATCTGTGTAACTCGCGCTGGTGAGTCCAACAGCGACTGAAACGGCAGCCAGAAGAGAAACCGCGAGCAAATCCGTTGGCTGTTCCATAATACCCCTCTCTGCTACTCCTGCTGATCTAGCATATCTCCCTATTCTGTAGAACGGAGACAACCAGCCAAAAGTTCCGCTGAAGACATTCTCCAGTGCCGGGCCGAAGCGGACCTCCTGATTCTGGGGGTGGATGGCAGCAGCCGGAGCCGGAGTGCGAGGGCGTTTCGTGATGGTCACGATGCAGCGGGGACCTCGCTCACAGCTCCAGAGCGCTCGGGTTCACCCCTTGCAAATCCCTCACTGATGTGTAACGATACAGCCAGCACGAGTAATCTGAGGTAGGCACAGATGCCCAAGTTCTCCGACAAGATGGACAAGCTCCACGACCGCATCAGCAGAGAGCTGGAATCGGCTGCCAGAGGCGCCATCGGTGCCAGCGGTGCATCGGAGGGTGGGGCGGATGGCCGGACAATGCTGCAGGCCATGCCAGATCTCATATTCCGCGTCAGACGCAACGGCGCCGTTTCTGTAGTCAGCCATGGTGGTGACCACCAGCCCTCTGCCCATGCCCCAACTATCCGCCGCAACCCCGCCGACGCGGCCGGCAAACCTCGAGGCCAGCCTGCCAAGAAGGTCGAGCCATGGGATCCGGCTAGGAGCCTGAGCGAGGAACTGGCACGGCGAGGCAAGGAATTGGTCCCGAAGGTGGTGGAAGGGGGTCGGGTGCAGGCTTTCGACATTCAGCTCAGCCACGACAGCCAGACGGTTTGGTATGAAGTCCATGCGGCGGCCTATGATCGGAACGAGATTCTGGCTGTGGCCAGAGACGTCACGGCGCGCAGAGAAGCCGAGGAGGCTCTGAAAAAGCGCGGGAATGACCTCGAGGCCAAGGTTCTGGAGCAGTCCAACGAGCTGAATCAGCTCAAAGAAGCGTTCCAGAACCAGGTGACGCTGCTTGCCCAAGAGGAGGAGGTTCTCAAGAGCAGCTTCGACAAAGTGGAGAGACTGCTGGAGGGCACGATCGGCGCCATAGCCACGATCGTCCAGAAGAAGGACCCGTATACTGCCGGGCACCAGCAGCGGGTTAGTCAACTGGCGTGCGCCATTGCTCGAGAGATGGGCCTGAATAGCGAACAGCTTCGGGTAATCCGAATCGCCTCGCTCCTTCACGACTTGGGCAAGGTGTTCATTCCCGTCGAGTTCCTGGCCAAACCGGGGAAGCTGAGTGAAATCGAATTCAAAATGGTCAAGGCTCACCCCGATGCGGACTATCAGATCTTAAGAACCATCGATTTCTCCGGTGACATTGCCGATATCGTCCGTCAACATCACGAACGGCTGGACGGGTCCGGCTACCCCTTGGGTCTGAAGGGCGACGTCATCCGGCCGGCGTCAAAGATAATCGCCGTAGCCGACGTGGTGGAGGCGATGGTGTCCAACAGACCGTACCGGCCGGCACTGGGCGTGGATGCTGCCCTGAAGGAGATTGAAAACGGCAAGGGGACGCTGTATGATTCTGATGTCGTTGACGCCTGCATCAAGCTGTTCCGCGAAGGCGGATTCAGTTTCGAGGAGTTCGGCGGTGGATGACATAGCCAGCCGGAGATCTATCAGAAGGTGGCGTGACGACACCAGCCTGATTAGGGTGCCAGTCGTGGTATGCGCAGCCTCCGGCACCTTCGTTGGAAACACTTACCGTATCGAAGACCAGCGCCTGCTGGATGCTCTTAATGGAGGTTTTGTGGCGAGAGCCCTCCGCATGGGCAAGGACTTCCTGCCGCTGACCGAAGTCGAGGCATTTGCACCGAATGGGAAGCGCACCACTCTCCCATGCCTGTATCTCAGGAAGTCCAGCATCTTCTTTGTCGGCGAGAAGGGGGGCGACAAAGGCGACGCTATACTCGCAGTGGAAGGAAAGCGGAGAGCGCACCTCCGCAGAAACAAGACCCAAACCGGGACGGAGATCCACATCCCGCCATACGTACTCCAGGGGAACGTGCATGTCGATGTCTGGGAAGAACTCCTGGAAACCATAGACAGGGACCAGAGATTCATGCCTCTCACCGACGTCAGAATACAGCCATCGTTGGCCGGGGGCGCATCAGCCTTCACCTTCGTGGCCGTGAATAAAGACCAGGTGGCCTATCTCAGCGAATCCTCTAGGTAGTACCGTTGGCGCCGGCCGATGCCGGCTTCGACAAATCCCAGTGCAACCGGTCCGGGGTGAAGCAATGGACAGACAGGGGGAGGGGAAATGGAACGTGTGAGTTGGATCGAGCACAAGGGGAAGCGCATCATCTTGGAGGACATGTCGGGCCTGCGGGAAGCGACCGACATCTACGCCGTCTCCGACACCAGCACCGCCCTCATCTGCAAGCAGCCGGAAGCGTCGGTGCTTCTGATCACCAATGTCACCGGTACCCGCTACAACCCGTCGGTCATGAACCGGCTCAAGGAGAACCCCAAACTGACCAATCCCTTCATGAAGGCCTATGCGGTTATGGGAATCGGGGGACTCCAGCGGGTGGTTCTGCAGAGCGTGGTGCAGTTCACTGGGCAGGACATCAAGATTTGCGGCAGCATCGAAGAGGCCGAGGAGTGGCTGGTCCGGCAGTGAACGAACTGGCAGAGCAGTGGAATGGGTAATGGACCGCGTTCGGTGGATAGAGTACAAGGGCAAGCGCATCCTTCACGAGGGCTTCTCGGGCCTGCAAGACCCGGATGATATCTACGAAGTCTCCGACACCATCACTGCCCTCATCTGCAAGCAGCCGGAAGCGTCGGTGTTTCTGATCACCAATGTCACCGGCACCTGCTGCAACCCCTCGGTCATCAACCGGCTCAAGGAAAACACCAAACTGACCAATCCCTTCATGAAGGCCTACGTCGTCGTGGGGGGATCAAGGGGCTGGCTCAGGCAATACTGGAAAGGTTTGTGATTTTCACCGGGCTGGACGTCAAGATGCGCGACACCCTCGAGGAGGGCAAGGAGTGGCTGGTCCAGCAGTGAACGCTTGACCGGCGGAGGCAGGATTGACGCCGATCAGCTGGTACTCTACAACTCACCGACCAGAAGATACAGACCAAGGCTCCCATCTCGGCTGACCGACTGAATTGTCTTTGACATCGCGGTCAGATGTTTCACCCAGCCCCACTAGCACTGATGCGGCCAATGCGTTATTCTCAATAGGGACAGTGCCTCAAGGCGTCACAGCTTCTGCAATCAGGCTGACGGGGGGTGACATGAGAGACCGGACTATTGAACTGAAGCCTGTGGGGGTAGTGAGGACCATCCTCAGTAACGATGAAGTCAGAGAGAGCTGGCACGAGGGGATAGACGCCGAGATCGAGATATTTGAAGAGTTTGCTCCTGCTCTGGACCGCATTGAGGGTTTCTCCCACTTGATCGTGGTCTTCTACCTGCATGAGACTACCAGCGCGCAGAGGAAGACCCTCCAGGCTAGACCAAAGAGGTTTCTACGGTATGGCCTGAAACTGGATGACCTGCCCCTGGTGGGCGTGTTCTGTCTGGATTCACCCCACCGGCCCAACCCCCTGGGATTGACTGTCGTCAGGCTGCTGGCGAGGCAGGGAAACACCCTGACGGTCGGCGGGCTCGATGCCTTCAACAACACACCGATCCTGGACATCAAGCCGTATACTCCCGAGAGGTGCATAGCCAAATTCGAGCTGCCGGACTGGTACAAGCTGCTGCAAAGGCACATCAGGATCGACGAGGGGGCCTCGAAGCCGGACGCTTGATGCTGTGGAGGGGGCAGTGGCTGCGGACCTGGACAAGCGCATAGACACGCTGGCCAAGTGGATGCTGGAGGCCAGGCATCTGGTGGTCTTCACTGGCGCCGGCATCAGCACCGAGTCGGGGCTGGCCGACTTCCGGGGTCCGGATGGTCTGTGGACGCGCCAAGCGAAGGGGCTTCCCACGAAGTCCATCGATTTTGCCACCGCGGAACCCAACGCCGGACACCTGGCCATCGCCGAACTTCAGCGCCTGGGCAAGTTGGCTTTCCTCATCTCCCAGAACGTGGACAATCTGCATCTCCGATCGGGGATACGCCCGGAGCTAATCGCCGAACTGCACGGGAACATCACCAAGCTGCGCTGCCAGAACTGTGAATTCCTCATGGACAACTTCGGAGATGAACTCCCGTGTCCTGTATGTGGAGGGCAGATGGAGTCCAGCGTGGTGAACTTCGGCCAGTCGCTGCCACAGCACGACCTCGAAGATGCCCATGCGCACTCGAAGAGGGCAGACCTCTTCCTGGCTGTGGGCTCTACTCTGACCGTGACACCGGCAGCCAGCATGCCCAGCGTTGCTCTCCGGGCCGGGGCACGCCTGGTTATCATCAACCAGGGGGAAACACCGCTGGACAGGGCGGCGCACCTGCGTTTTGGCGAGAAGATCGGCGATGTTCTGCCGCCCGCCGTGGCCAGGCTAAGGGAATTGATGCAGGCGTCCTGACAGTCTCTTCTAGAGCCGACACATGAGGTTCTGCTGCGCTGCTGCCAGGGTAGATTCAGGCATCTGCGAGGCAACCACCAGAGTGCCAACGGGCAAATCATTTCGGTCTTTGTGTCAGAAGTTACAAACCAAACGCGCCTTGCCTGATATCATTATGAGTAAGTGATACCGCCGTCAACCCGGAATACTCGACTGGCGACGGGGGCAGGGGAGGTGCGCATTGTCGCTCGACGGAGATAAGCCCAAGGCAAAGAGGAACCGGCGCGTCTTCCACTGGATGGTTGTCGCAGCATTCTCCATCTTGGTGCTGTCTGGAGTGATCCTCTATACCCCCGCCCTGTCCACACTGGCGGCTGACAGCTGGACGCGCATTGTCCACCGTGTAGCTGCAGTCTTGCTGGTATCCGTCATTGTCCTCTACGCTGCTACAGACCGTCGTGCCGCGCTGGCATGGCTGAGAGATGCGGCGTTCTGGACAGCCGGGGCGTCCGCTAATCCTGATACCTGGAAGAGGAGGCACAAAACACTGATAACGGCGGGCGTGGTGCTCTTCGCCATTACCGGCTTCATGCAGTGGTTTCTGAAAGACACCCTGCCCCGCGACGCCTTCTTCCCTTTCGTCATGGTACATGACATTCTCTTCTTCTCGGCGATAGTGGTACTGCTCCTCCATGTCTACCACGAGTTCGACTGGTGGCTGTGGAAGAAGCGCCGCTGTGGCAGTTGCCCAGCCCCCCTCTGTGCCCGGGTTTGCCCCTCCAATAGCATATCCATCCGTGAGGACGGCTCGGTGACGCGGGATGACGCATGCAATAACTGCCGCCTCTGCATGAGCATATGCCGGAGGAAACTCTACTACGTCAAATCGCCGGAACAGATGGACGTTCCGAAAGCAAGACGGCTTGACCGTTGAGGAAGACGCAAGGCAGCGACGGGTTGAAGAGACCCAATTTCGTGGTGAGAACGAAGTACCGCAGCCATCACCAACCCCATACATGTGACCGGAAAGGGCACTCATTTGCTGACCTAGCGTCGGCCGGCGTACAATCACTGTCAGGAGCAACCATGCCGCTGAGGTCAGAACAATCTCGCAGAGAGAGGATTAATGCTTAGGGGCAGAGACCGGGACAAAGCTATTATCGAAAGGCTCGACGGCTGGGGCAATTCAAATCCTCAGTGGCCTCGCAGCATCGAGGTGGGAATCCGGCTGCTGCGTCTGAGCATCGAGGCGCAGCCACGCATCGGGACACCGAAACCGCACCTTACGCGAGATGCTGTCTCCACCATGCTGATGCAGGGGAAGTCAATCCTGGCGTTTGATGACCTGAAGCCGGATTGGTCGCTGGTTGAGGAATTCTTCCGGGCCGCGATTCGGATAATGGTCGTGGGACTGCCGGGGAGTGACGAGAACAGCCAACGGCTGAACCAACTGGCCGCCAATACGCCTCTTCTCCGCCAAGTGGCCAGGGACTACTACAGTGACACTCCCCTCTCGGCCACGTCCACGGAGCACTGCATTGACACGCTGCTGATGGAGGCCTGCATCAGTGCAGCGCTGGCGCCTTTCCTGGCAGCTCACTCCGAGGCGCTGTCGGAGCTGGTGGCCCACGAGCTGTGGCGGCGCAAGGGCTGTCCCCTATGCTCCGGCGCGGCAAATTTTGCCTTCCTGGAAAAGGAGCAGGGAGCCAGGTGGCTGATCTGCTCACGGTGCAGCATGGAATGGCTCTTCCAGCGCATACAGTGCCCCTATTGCGGAACCCAGAAGCACCAGTCGCTGGCCTACCGCACTAACAGCCAGGGTCTGTACCGGCTGTACACCTGCGAAGAATGCCACCGCTACATCAAGGCCATCGACTTGCGGAAGGGGGGGGCCGAAGTACTCTTGCCGCTGGAGAGGATCCTGACGGTGGACCTGGACAGACAGGCCCAGGAGGCCAAGTACAGGCCAGGACACGGGAGCCCCCACCAAGCCCCTTCGCCAGAGTGAGGACCGTTCCACCACGAATCAGGCACTTCTCCGGATGTCATGCTCAATTGGATTTGCAGGCCAAGTTCGACGTATGGTACGATCTTTATAGGATTTTTATATTCGGCGCACCGAAATGGTTTATGCCTGCATAATCTTGCGGTGGTGGTGATGTGGCGTAGAGGGTGAGTTAGGGAGAAGCGCCATGGTCCGCTGCAAAAGAATAGGTAAAGAGGGGCAAGGAGGCGAAAGTCTGCCTGCCCTTTTCTGTTTCCCAGATACTCGACTTCCCAAGGTAGGCAGAAAGGAGGAGTGGCACCAGTGGAGCTTAGCCGTAGAGATTTTCTGAAGATTTCCGGTGCGGGCGCGGCGGGCGCGGCTGCCGCGGTGGCGCTGAGCACCATCCCTGACGGGAGCGTAGCAGCCGTACACTTCCCGCTCGATGAGAGAGGGGAAGAAACACCCACCATATGTTGTTATTGCTCCGTGGGGTGTGGAGCTCTGGTCATCCAGTGGACGGATGAGGATGGGGAAATGCACCGAAAGATAGAGGGGGACCCTGATCATCCCATCAACCGGGGTTCACTCTGCCCCAAGGGGCAGGCCATGTATCAGATCCACGAGGCAGACGGTGAGATTAACGACCAGAGGGTCACGAAGCCCATGTACCGGGCTCCGGGTAAGGCCGAGTGGGAAGAGAAGAGATGGGACGAGATCCTGGACATGATCGCTCACAGGGTCAAAGATACCCGGGACGCCAGACTGGTTACCACCGATGGTACCAAGACGGTCAACCGAAACGAGGGCATGGGTTCATTTGGCGGCGGCGAACTGGACAACGAAGAGTGCTACCTGCTGTCCAAGATGTCCCGGGCGTTGGGCGTGGTGTACCTAGAACACTGCGCCCGGCTTTGACACTCCTCTACTGTTACGGCTCTGGGAGAGTCGTTCGGAAGGGGAGCAATGACCAACCACTGGATCGATATCAGGAACGCGGATTGCGTCCTGATCATCGGCTCCAACGCAGCGGAGAACCACCCCATATGCATGAAGTACGTCCTGCAGGCGCAGGCCAAAGGCGCCAAGGTCATCCATGTTGACCCGCGCTATAGCCGCACGTCGGCCAGGGCCGACATGTTCATCCGCATCCGGACAGGCACCGACATCGCCTTCATGGGCGGCATGATCTACTGGATCCTGGAAGACATGCGGAAGAACCCTGGGAACTACAACCTGCAGTACGTGCAGCAGTACACCAACGCGGCCTACATCGTCAACAGCGGCATCAAGCTGCCCGGTGACGAGGGACAGAACGGCCTCTTCAGTGTCTGGGACAGCACCAACAGCAGATATGACACGGCTACCTGGAAATACGCCGACCCGGCCAATGCGACAGCAGAGAGCAAGCTACTCACAGACAACTGGTCAGGCTGGACGAACAGAGTGGCCGACGAGGAGAGTGCCTGGGGAGAACTGAACAACAACTGCGTCCTGAAGCTACTCTGGAGAAACTACAGGCGCTATGACAAGGCCACAGTCTCCAAGATCACCGGCATACCGCAGGAAAAGCTGGAGGCGGTCTATGCCGAGTATGCCAAGACCGGTGCCACAGGCCAAGCGGGCACCATCATGTATGCCATGGGCGCTACGCAGCACACCTATGCCGTCCAGAACATCAGGGCCTACTCCATAGTGCAGCTACTTCTTGGCAACATGGGCGTAGCCGGCGGCGGTGTCAATGCGCTGCGCGGTACCTCCAACGTTCAGGGTTCGACCGACCAGGCCCTGCTTGAGCATATACTTCCGGGATATCTCAAGATGACCACCGACGTCGACGCTCATCAAACGCTGGCAGGCTACGTTGGCAATATCACCCCTGCGCAGACGAACCCTCCCGCCGACCTTGGCGGAGACAACCCGGTGAACTGGTGGAAGAACACGCCGAAGTACGTTCACAGCCTGCTCAAGGCCTGGTGGCCCAGCCTCGATCCCGCCGTTAGCTACAACTACCTTCCCAAGAAGAAGGCCAGCGGGGTCAACTACACTCATATGGGCCTGATCCAGGCCATCGGGGAAGGGAAGGTCGAGGGGCTCTGGATCTGGGGGCAGAACCCGGCCGCCGGCGGGCCGACATCGCTGGGCGCGCGGGACGCCCTGAAGAAACTCAAGTGGATGGTAGCCAGCGACATCTGGTTCAATGAGACCCATACGTTCTGGAAGAGACCTACCACTAATGGTATTGAGGTAAACCCCGAGGATATACAGACCGAGGTGTTCCTGCTACCGGCAGCCGGTTCCTTTGAAAAAGAGGGCAGCGTATCCAACAGCGGCCGCTGGGTGCAGTGGCGCTACAAAGCGGTGGAACCACCTGAAGAGGCTATACCGGACCTGGACATGATGATCCGGCTCTTCAAGAGGATACGAGAACTGTACGTGAAGGAGGGCGGCGCTTTCCCCGACCCAATCGTCAACCTGGGTTGGGACTATAGCGACGAAGAAGAAGCAGACGTCATAGCCAGGGAGATGAACGGCTATGCGCTTGTGCCCGGAGTCCCCAAGTCCGCAGGGGGAACATACGAAGTAGGAGAGATGATCGACTGGTTCAATGACCTGCAGGCCGATGGCAGGACCTCCTCGGGGAACTGGCTACACTGCGGCCAATACACTAAAGCCAGTGCCACCGACCAACAGAACTATCCCGAACTCATTACTGTGGTGAAAGGTATTCCATCCATCAATAAGGCCAGGAAGCGGGGCAACGTGGACACCTCGCCCAGCCAGGTTGGCTTGTATCCCAACTGGTCCTGGTGCTGGCCGAGGAACCGCCGCATCATCTACAACCGCGCCGCGGTGGACCTCAACGGCAATCCCTGGGATGCGGAACACCCGGTGCTGGCCTGGAATGGCACCACGTGGGTAGGGGACGTGGTTGATGGGGGTGGCAATCCCATCAACCTGGCAGCGGCAGGAAGCCAGAACCTGCCGTTCATCATGAACTCCGAGGGTGTGGGCAAGCTCTGGGGATATGGCCTCAAGGACGGTCCTATTCCAGAGGTCTATGAGCCCTGGGAGAGCCCGATAAGCAACTTGATGACCGTGCAACAGAACGACCCGGCAGCCTACATCGGCAAGCTCGTGGTTGATGGCACGGACTGGAACCGGCGGGGCACGGTGGGGGACTTCCCTATCATAGCCACGACCTACCGCTGCACCGAGCACTGGCAG